>Ga0206127_1002612_pt1 | contig 17580 bp, 19 predicted proteins | sample Helgoland_Spring_6_FD_148646 | JGI IMG/M metagenome (GOLD analysis project Ga0206127, IMG submission 148646) | Pelagic subsurface seawater microbial communities from Kabeltonne, Helgoland, North Sea - Helgoland_Spring_Bloom_20160419_1 | ecosystem: Environmental > Aquatic > Marine > Epipelagic ...
CACGGCAATCGAACGGTAAACGCGCAGATTGGCGAATACCTGTTCCTAGACACTGATACGGATGGGCCATTCATCGACACCGTGCATGTGTCATTCGTTCAGAATGTAGAGCTGGATGATAGATGAGCCTGCGAAATCTATTAATCCGAGCGACTGGTTAGAAATCGGAAACACTAAAATTATGAAACTGGAAATACGCAAAATAGAACACGTAGATACAACCGAAATCATCAAAGTGATGGAGTCGTTCAGAATACCAAGATGGTTGTCGGAGGGTGAAATCTGCGACGTATGCGGAAAGGACATCGAGCGTCCATGCTTTGCGCTGCGGGTAAAGGATAGTTACCCTCGATACGTTCACAGCGAATGCCTTCCTTCTAACAAGTAGATGTAGAACGGTCTGCCGTTTCTACAATCGTATGGTTCTCACTCTGGGAATCACACGACAACAAAACAAAGGTAAAATATGAAAATTACGCTACATAGATCAAATTACACTAAATATAGATTCGCCTTATGGGATAGGGTCGGGAGGCCAGATGTAGGAACGAGTTACTGTAGGCAAGTTAGATTCAGCCGCTATATCGTATCTTTCATATTTGAGAACAAATAGCTGGAGAACGCGATTCTCCGAGCGATGGTTCTGCCCTTGTCTATTGTAACGGCTCGTTCCTCACCGATGTGGAGAACGGGCTTTTCTGTCAAGATCATTCGTTGTTGCGATTTTCCGCAAAGTGTGGGATTTTGTGGGCATGACTGCAAAAACAGACAAGAAGACTGCTAAACCAAAGGCAGCGAAAAAGGGCGTCGGGGCTCGTGGCATCGGGCGCAAGAAGGGTGTCCCGAACAAGGTAACTAAGCAAGTGCGTGAAGCTCTTGAGGGTGCTTTGAATCATGGAAAGGGAGCTGAGGCTTTCTTCGTCCAGTTGAAGGAGGAACAACCGGTGGCGTTTACTAACATTGTGAGCAAGTTGATTCCTGTTCAGGTCGAGGCTGACTTGAAGGGGAAAATCGACAACAATGTCACGATTACATTCGTGGGATCTGCTCCGACCGATGGGTGACATTAAAGTCACTGTAAATTTTGTCCGAGTCGAGAAAGCCAAGGCTGAGGGTAAGGATGGAATCGTGCTGCAAGGCTCTGCTGGATCATCGAAGACGTTCTCAGTTCTTCAGTGGCTCGCTAAGCACGCTTCATCGACTCCGAATGAGCGTGTGTCATGTTACCGTCAGTTCCGGTCGTCGGTAAAAGAGACGCTGGTTGCTGATTTTAAGCGGATCATGTCCGAGGAGGCTGGCATGATGGGCATCTGGGACGAGAAGTGCTGGAATGCGTCTGATCTCAAGTATTCGTTTAATAATGGCTCTGTGATTGCGTTCAATGGCTGCGATAAGGCTGCGAATCGTAAAGGCAAGCGCGATGACATCTCTTACATCAATGAGGTGACTGAGGTGAATTATGAGTCGTTCAATCAGATCGCGATGAGAACTAGCTTCGTGATTGCTGACTTCAATCCGTCATACGATCACTTTATTTACAAGTTTCGAGGCAATCCTGATTACGCTTACTTTGATTCGACGTTTCGCGACAATCCTCTCCTGCCGGATGGTGAGCGCAGGACGATCCTCGGCTATGAGCCAACAAAAGAGAACATCTCGAAAGGCACTGCCGATGATGCAATGTGGCAGATTTACGGACTCGGTAAACCTGCGATTCTCAAGGGACTGATCTTCAGGAATTGGGTGGAGTCTGACGAATGGCCTGAGCTGGCTGCGTGTGAGCGTGTTGGATATGGTTGCGACGTGGGCTTCGTCGATCCGACAACTGTCATCGAGTGCAGGTTCTCGCGTAACACGCTGTATCTGCGTCAACGTGTCTGGGCGACTGGAGTTACTGACCTGCCAAATCCTGAGAGTCACGAGGATTCTCTAGTCGAGTTGTGCGAAGGTGCTGAGGTTCCAAGGGATCAGCCGATTTACGTGGACTGTGCTTACCCTCAGACAGTCAAGGCACTGCGTTCGCATCGGTTCAATGCGATCTCCTGCACTAAGGGCAAGGACTCCATTGCTGAGGGGATACAGCTTCTCAAGCGGTTCAAGATCAAGATCCATGCAGACTCGCGGCAACTGATTAAGGAGTTTGCGTCATATACATGGAAGCTGGATCACGGTGGCATGATGACAAATGTTCCGATCGATGACTTCAATCACGGTATCGATGCTGTCCGGTATTGGGCAAAGGCGCAGCTCGGCAGTGTTGGGCTCGGCAACATCGGCAAGAAGCGGGTCGCAACTGCAAAGGGAAGGGTTCGGAGATTTTGATGGATGCTTACGAAACATTTCACGCGACTGACATCCTCACGGTCGAGATGGCGCTGGATCTGGTCGAGGTCGCGTTCCCTTGCGTGCATGAGTGGATTGACTCGGACAATCGAGGCGAGTGGATCTTGAAGCATGGAATCTTCCACATCATCTTCAAGGATGACGTGTATCGAGGTTATTTCTGCGTCATTAACATGACTGGCGGCGCTTACTTGCACTTCGGAACGACTGGCGGTGCCTATGCTGCCCGTGACGTGGCTTACGGACTGGAGAAGGCGCAGTGCATCGCTGCGAACGTTTACGGCATTCAAGAGCTATTCTGTGAGATTGACGATGGCGGGATAATTGCCAAGATGGTGCAGAAGCTCGGATTCGAACAAGTCTCTGGCTCAACTCAAACCTTCAAAATAAAATATCATGGGCAAGAAACCAAAAAAGCAGAAAGTTAAAGCAGCACCAGCACCAGCAGCAGCAGTAACGGCGGAGGATGAAGTCGCAAAGGCTGCGGGAGATGATGAGCGTCGTCGCCTTCGATCTCAAACTGGTCGCACTCAATCTGTAACCTCTCAACGCTCCAGCATCCTCGGATAATCATGGCAAAGCGCAAATCACCACCACAAGCGGCAACTGCTCCGAAGCAGGATGATCGCGCAGTAAAAATCATTGCGGCTTATGGTGCTGACCAAGGTGCGCGTGCGAATGTCGATAACACGTTCCGAGACATCGAGCGACTCGCATTGCCTTCGATGGATGGGAGCAACACTGACAATTTCAAGGCTGAGGGACAGGATCAACGTCCAGTCTCGTCGGTCGCAACCTCTGAAGCTATCCTGCTTGGTTCGAATCTGTATTCACACAGCTATTCCAATTCAGATCGTAATTTCGCGCTTCGTGCTTCGAAGAAAGAGGATCGCGAAGCAATGAAGGAATGGCTCCAAGCTGCAACTGATACGATCACTGAGTTTATGCAAAACTCGAACTTCGGTCAGGTTTACGGTGAATTTACCCGTATCTGGTCGAATTTTGGCACTGGCATTTGCGGAGTGGTTTACGATAAAGACACAAGCGAGCTGGTGTTCACGTCGATCCCTATCACGTCGAACGTGTATATCACTGAGAACCATCAAGGTCAGGTGAAGGGGTTCAAGCAACTGCTCCGGCTCACTGCCGATGATGTGGTCGCGCAGTTCGGTCAAGCTGGACTGTCTGCCGATGGTGTGAAGGCTTACGGCGATCTGTCCAAAAGCACTGAGAAGTTCGATTACATTCTCTGCGTCTCTGAGAATCCGAAATACGATCCAAAGCGCGGTGACTCTGCTTCGATGAAATTCCGCAGCGAATATGTCTGTGTGAAGGACAAGCGAATCGTCAAGACTGGTGGTTATCGCTCGTTCCCGTATCCGACATCTCGATTCATCAAGCGTCACGATGGTTCGCCTTACGGGATCGGCGTGTGTGAGGTGGCGCTTCCTACTATTCGCGGACTGAATACGAATGAGGCGCAGCTTGAGGACGGAATGCAGATGCAGGCGCATCCTCCAACAGTCGTGAAGGACGACGAGACGCTTGAAGTCGATGAGTTGGTTCCTAATTCGGTGATTTACACGTCGGGCGAGATAACTCAACTGCGTGGCACTCATAACCCTCAAGTCACGCAAGCTGAGATCGTGCGACTTACTGAGGAGATCCGTCGTCAATTCTTCACGAATGTGTTCCTCGCAGTGATGCAGAGCGATTCTGACAAGACTGCGACTGAGATCGATGCGCTCCAAGCTGAACAGTTTGCGAGCATCGGACCGATGATTTCACGTCTGCGATCTGAGTTCTGGTCGCCTATGGTTCATCGCGTGCTGGATCTGCTAATCGAGGCAGGTGAGATCGAGGCTCCAGATGAGTCGATCGGTGGTGCTGACTTTGAGGTGTCTTATATTTCTCAGCTTGATACGAAGCTGGAGTTGATGGATCAACAGAAGACGATGCAGGCAGTTCAGAGCATTGTGATGCTGCTGCAAGTCGCTCGTGAGAATCCTGAGATCAATCGGGTGCTGAAGGTTGAGAACATGGCAGTCGAGTTCGCTGAGGCGCATAATATCAATTACGAAAACATCGTGACTGACTATGAGCGAGAAGCGATGGACGTTCAAGCTGCTGAGATGGCTCAACAGCAAGCTGCTCAACAGCAACAGGCACTCGATCAAGAAGCGGTTGCTCCTATCGACACGACGAAGAAACCTGAAGAGGGTTCACCTGCTGCGATGCAAATGGAAGGCGCACCTCAAATCTAATGGGAAAAACAACTCAACACCGAAAGAAGCCTTTGCTTCGCGATGCACTGGAAGCGGGACAGGGGAATCGACTCGTCGAGGACTTGATCGCTGCTATCGATCACGAGTGTGGCTTCGGTCGCACCGTGTTTGAGGCTGAACCTTGTCAGTCTGCCTTCAATCTAGGTCGTCAATCGTTGTCGAATGACATCAACCAGCATTTAGCGGCTCTAAAAAAGGAGTCGCAAGCAAACCAAACCAAATAAAAACATGAGCGATAATATCTCAACAGATACCGCAGGAACAGAAACAGCTTCAACAGAAGCACCTAGCACCGAGGCAAACATCCTTGATGCTGGAACAGTAGAAACATCACCCACTGAAACCTCCAGCGAAGCGCCTGCACAGTGGTTCGATGGACTGTCTGAGGATGTCACAAGTCACAAAGGCTTCGAAGGCGTGAAGGGCAAGATCAAGGACGTGGATGCTCTCACGATGAGCTATCTCAATTTGCAAAGCCGGATGGGTTCGGGCGAAGAGAACGGCTTGAAGGCTCCGACTGCTGAATCGACTCCAGAAGAGTTGTCAGAATTTTATAACGCTGCTGGTCGGCCTGAGACTGCTGGCGATTACAAGTTCGATGGACTGCCTGAAGGCATGGAGTTGGACACTGAGCGGCTCACTGAGCGCAATGCGGCGATTCATGCGGCTGGACTGTCACAATCGCAGTATGAGACTGTAATGGGGCTCTATACTGAGGAGATGAACATGGTTCAAGATCAGCTTCAGATGAATCAAGCGAACATTCGCAATGAGACTGAGGTCGCCTTGAAGGACGAGTGGGGGACTGATTACGATAAGAACATCAAGTCGGTGGCTGCGGTCGCGGATCGATTCGGTGTGAAGGAAGAGTTGATCAGCTCTGGTGTCATCAATCAGCAGTTCATTATGAAGATGCTCCATCAGGTTCACCTTTCAACATCCGAGGATGGGATCGTGAAGGCGGCTAACTCCGGTTACAATCGTGCCGATGAATACAAGCAGGTGATGGCTCAGCTCGCTGCGCTGCCTTACAATCATCCTGATCGTGCTGCCTTGCAAGCGAAGCAAGTTAAGTTGTCGCAGTAGGGGGATGTGAGGTTTTCGACCTGATTTATTAGGGACGTGGGTTCGATTCCCACCATCTCCACCAATTGCACGAAGCGCCACTCGATTGAACGGGTGGCGCTTTTTTGTGCGAGAACAAACCAGATGGTGAAACGAGTTCACCTCTTATTCATTAAAATATACCAGAGGCACATCGCTGAGAGGTGCTCGCTCACGTTTGAAATTATCTCGCCTAAGCTTGTAGTATAAATTCTTTAAAGGTGGCGAGTTGTGATGCAGGCGCAACTATCAACTGCGTCGTGTCTCCTTGTGATAGTGCTATTGTCCTCCTTCACCTCAGCCAACTCCTCAGCAAGCGTGATACAGTCGAGCTTGAGCTGGTCGCGCTCTTTGGTGGCTGCGCGTTGGTTCCACTGATCCAGATCCTCGCACCTTAGATCAGCAAGAACGCAATCAGTGTTTGGGTGGTGGATAAGAATGCTTTCTCCTTCGCTCCAGTCGAGTGCTTCGCCTTCCAGTCCGCAGAATGGGCAGGATTTGATTTCGTGGCTCATGATCCGAAGAAGATTTTAAAGAGTCCGGCAATCACGACGACCATGAATGCAAGGCTGAAGAGGACTTGAAGCACCATGATGGCGATGCCGAAGATGAGTTGGATGATTTCTGATAGGTTCATATTAATCCGTTTGTGCGTAGTTCAATAATCTCGGTCGCTGTGAATCCAGATGCTTTGAGCTTAGTCAGAGACTCGATTGAGTCGGCTGGCTTGGTGGCGGGTTCTTTGTTCTCGAACTTCGCTAGGCCTGCCCAACATATCAGGCTTATACCATCTGGCGTTTTGAGTTCAGTGCTGCTTTCGTCATATTCTAGTGTGATTTTCATTTGCTTGTTTCCTCGTATGTGAAGTTTCCTCTCAGGGTGAGAGTGGTTCCGTCTGTCTTGATGAATCGGACTGATCCATATCCAGCGTGAGAGTTAGAGATTCGCAGGTTTTCCCATTGATTACCTGCTGAGTCGGTCGCTCGGTAGTATGTGATTTGCTTCATATGCTCTGACCGGATAATTACCCATCCGAAAAAAGCAATGTAGGCGGCGATTCCAATGAAGATGTATTTCATTTGCTGGTTCCTTTCTTTGCTGGTTTTTTGAAGATCCGGTCGTGTTCGGATAGATATTTCGGTGTCGAGGGGCGTTGAACCTCGTTGATTTTCGTTCCTTTTCCGGTGGTCTTTACTATTTTAGCTTTCATTTTGTTGTGGGTTGGTGGTTATTTTGACGTGAAAGATTTCATTCCCGCTTGATGGGTCTGCGGTTTCGATGTGTATCCTTCCGTTCGAGTGGACTGGCTCTCGACTTTCCCATGTCCTTATTTCTCCTGAGTCATGTTCGATTGTTATTTTCATATTGTGGGTTGGTGTTGATCGTATTGAAAGGATGGTTACTGAGACAGGTCGCCTAATGCTGCACGACCTGAAGTTGATGAGTATCGCATTGCGAAGTTGTCATTTCAACAGTGATTCAAATGGCTCGGTGAGTCCTATGTTGCCTTATTGAATCGAGTCGGTGGATTGCTCCACACCTTTTACCCGCGACTGGCACCTTAGTTCAGGCCGCGAAACCGATTGATTGTGCGAAGACTTGGGCTTTAACCGCTTGCTCTCCTGCTCTGTGATACAAAAAAACCTCGGCGCTTGCTGGCGAAACCGAGGTTTTAAAGTGTCACAAGGACGGGAAAATTTAGATCGAGCCAGCAAGCTTGAAATCTTTCGATGCACACACGTTCGCGAATAAGTGACCTTGTTGCAAGAAAAAAGTTATATTTGCAACATTTGCGCATTTGTGCATGTATTGAATGCAACGAAGCATAAGGATAACTTTCGAGCCCTTGGAATGTTTCGCAGCACTGGCCTTCAGTTGAAGACAACCGCAGCGACAACCTCACTCCAATCCAACTCAAAGATTATTTATTATGGCTAATACAGATCCAACAATTTACCGCCAAGCATTCAGCGACAACGTTGAACAGCTTATCGGACTTCCTACAGCTCCAGTGCTGATGAAAATGTTCTCGCAAGAGAGCAAGCGCGGCGACTCGATTCGCATCGATGGCTTGATTGCCAATGACGCGACTGTCACGCCTACTGCTGACCTTCCTTCTCGTCGTGACGGTTCTGCCGACTTCACTGAGTTCCTTGCGTTCCAGACTCCATTCACTGGATCTCGCAAGCAGGGTTCTTACATGAGTTCCCAGAGCATCGAGGCAGTTGACCAGATCCCCAAAAAGGATGACGTTCTGCGCGGTATCGATGTGAAGTCTCCGACAATGCAGTCTCTCGCTTCTGCGATCTACAAAAAGGAAGACTTGCTCGCAATCACTGCGGTTCAGGCTACCAACGTTCTTCGCGAACTGGATAACACTGGCGCGAAGGCGAATGTCGCAATGCCTGCTTCTCAGGAATATACTTCTGAGAATGTCGGCTACGTCTCGCCAGATGACTTGGCAAACATCGATGCGATCTTCCGCGACGAGTATGTGAATGATGAGAAATACTTCTGCATCAATCCGACCGATGCTGCGAAGATGAAGAACAACAACCGCGATTACTTCCAGTCTGTTGACTTCATCGGTCGCATGGGAGCCTTCGCAGATGGCAACTTGGAGCGTGCGGAAAACTTCACGATCCTCGTGGTTCCTCAGATTCCGCTCGGAACGTTCTTCGCGTTCTGTAAGCGTGCAGTGACCTGCAACACTTGGACTGCTCGCACAAGCGAACTGGACGTGCTGCCAACTCAGCGTTTCGCAACTCAGCTTTACACCTGTCAGGATGTGAATGCGGTTCGAAATGACGATCTTGGGGTGGTGCATGGTGTCCTTGCGGTCTAGTCTAGGCTGACCAAATTTCAGCGCCATTCCTTCGGGGGTGGCGCTTTTTTTGTGCGATTGACCAAAAGCTGAAAACTGACCACATTAATTATTATGCAAGGAAGAAGCTCAACTCTACTAGACATTCTCAATCTTTCCCTAGGCTTCCTTGGTGTCGATCCGGTGGCTGATTACGATAACACCGGATCGACTGCGGCAGACAAGTGCAAGCGGTTCATGCTGCTCGCGATCGATGAGATGCAGAGCAATTACTTATGGAAGGAATTGCTCACGACTGAGGAGCTGACACTGGTGGTCGATAAACCTCGATTCTACGCGATACCGAGTCGCTGCCTGCGTCCAGTCGGTGCTTTGTTGGACTTCTCGGATCAACCTGAAACGTGGATCGGAGCGGGTGTCTCGCTGAAGTATCAAGTCGTCGGTCAAGAGTTGGAAGTCAACTATGAGACTGACTCTCCTCTGAATCTCTTCTTCGTCCGGCGCGATGACGATCCGACAAGCTGGTCGAGCGAGCTTGAGCGTTGTGTCGCTTACAATGTGGCAATTAACGCCTGCTTCCTCGTGACCGACAATCAGAATCTTTACCAGAGCTTAGAGACGAAGCTGAACGCTCTGACGCTTCCAAAGGCTCGCGAACTGCAAAGCAAATACGCGAAGAATTATCCGACCTACCTGCCTTCTGGCTTTTCCAACCTTCAAGCACGTCTCGCGTAATGGCTAAACCGATACTCGTCCGAAAATCCTTCAACGCTGGCGAATTGTCGCCTGAGCTTCATTATCGCGATGATCTCGCTGCTTATGTGAAGGGCTGCAAGCATCTCAGTAACATGACTCCGACGCCATACGGCGCGGTAACTCGTCGTCCTCCGTTTGAGCTGCTTGCTAAGATCGACACTGCTCTATTCGGGGTTCCAGTTCGCTATCTTCCGTTCAAGTTCTCGCTGACTGAGGTTTTCCACATCGTCTTCACGGATGGCAGTGGCTCCGAGTCAACCGATCCAACAACTGCCGACCTGATCATCTTCGATGCTGGTGGCTCTCAAGTAGTCTTTGATGGCACTCCAGATGTTCCGCTGTCAGTTTTGCCTCTCACGTTGTCGAGCGATCTTGAGGGTGCTTCTACGCTTTCCAGTGGATTCATTGCGATGGCTTCAACCATTTACGATCCTGCCGATCTGGGAGAGATTCACTTCATCAACGTAAATGACTACGTTTATTTGACCTGCGGCGGAAATTATCCAGCGCAACGCATCAACCGATTCTTCGATAAAGCTGAAGAAGCGAATCGGTGGAAGATTGAAGACGCTCCGATAACTGGTGGACCATTTGACACTCCAAGGTCTTCGTCGATGGCAGGCGATCAATTGAACTTCTTTGTCGATCTATGGGAAGCGGCGAAGTCGTATGAAGTTGGGGACGTTGTAAGCATTGGTTTTTCAACTCCGGTTAATAGTTTCGATGTGACTTCAGCGTCATCCAATGGACTCGGAAAGATGCCGAGCGGGAACTATGGGTTTACCGTAAATATAAATATTGGGGTTCCACCTGATGTTGGTGTGACAGGTTATCTGCGAAATGTGTGGCTACATCCACTCAACAACACGATTCCGACATACTTCGATCCTGAGTGTTCTGGGGCTGAGGCGCTGTCAATATCAGGCTATCATCAATTTGAGACATCTGCGGCGGCTGGTGGGGTGATTACTGTTCGCCTATACAGGAAGGAGAATATTCTTCCTCAATTTGTTTACAATTACCCTGATGCACTTGGAGCGTTTCACTTTAACTATGATGCCGGAATTTCTGGATCTCCGTTTCGGAATTTGCAATTTTACAGGGCGATTACCAATAGCACAAATTCAAATCCTCTGACAAACCCGTCAGATTGGATCTTGGTTCCTGCCTTGAGTCCGGAAGATGTAATCTCGATGGATAAAACGTCGAAACCTGAGCTTGAGTTCGGAATCAATCAGCTTGTAAGCGCGAATGAGGGTTCTGATTTTAATCAGTTTGCTTGGACTCATAACCCTACGTATCCAAGCACGGCGGTGGTTGAAACTCCACCGTTTTCCTTTGTTGATACGGTGACGATGGAAACAAGTGGTTCGTGGGGCGGCACTCTAGTGCTTGAAGAGACGATTGATTATGGTGTTACTTATCAGAAAATAGGTGAGATCACGTCTGCGGCGGGTAGTTATAACGGTTCGCTTGAGCGCAATCCAACTTCATCGAACAGCTTTTGCAGGATGCGCGTCGTGAATTATCAGGCGCAAGATCCTTCCAAGTTTCAGCAACCATTCCTTTTGATGAAGCTCACAGGAAACAGACTGTATGCACAGACAGCGAAGATCCTTGAGCGCGATCCTCTTGAGAATGGAAAATATTCTGTATCTGCTTCTAATCACTTAAATTCGAATATCTCATTTGTTTATCCAAGGTATGCAATTGGTGAGTGGGGCGGCGAATCGGGCTATCCGTCTTCTTTGACAATTCACGATGAGCGGATTTGCTATGCCGGCAGCAAGGTGAAACCGAATACTGTCTTTGCGAGTCGCGTGAATGATTGGGAGAATTTCATTCAAGGGACTGAGGTGACGTCGCCTTATACCTTCACCATCGCGTCAGATTCGTTTGATACGATTCGATCTTTACGCAGCTCGCGCCAGTTGAATATCTTCACTGATAACCAAGAGGTGACGATGGGCTCTCGCGATGACAATGAGGTAACTTCTGCGGTCAATGTTTCAGTTTCGAGCCATACCAATTACGGATCTTCTGGAGTTCAGTCTATCCAGATGGCTGACATGGTTTGGTTCGTGATGGGTCAAGGTGAGCGAGTTCGCGCATCTCGTTATGACTTTTCTAGTGATGGGCAGCAGTCCAGTGAGATGAGCTTATTCGCTTCGCACATCACGAAAAGCGGAGTGAAGGAGATGAGTTTCAGGCGACATCCTTACAATTCGCTGTTCTGTCTTCTCCATAACGGGACTTCTGCGGTTCTGACTTACGAAGGGGAGCAGGAGGTTAAGGCGTGGGCGACTATCTCAACCGATGGCGGCGAGATCCTTTCTGCTGCTGCGAATTACTCTGACACTGGCGACATTGTTGCGGGTGTCGTGAAGCGTGGAGATTCATACTTCCTCGAAAGCTTTGGTGACATCGACGAATCGACTGTCTTCCTCGACAATCAAACGACTTGGCTCGATGAGGATTTCACAATCGGCAAGCAAATCGATCAGGATGATGATGGTTCGCTGGTGGTGGTGCATGATGACGTTGAACTGGTCGCTGGTGTTGATTACATGATTGTTGGTGGTCTTCTGACGATTCCAAGTGTCACGACTGGCGCGGTTGCGATCGGTCGCAAATACGTCTCGCGCGTAAATCCGACTGACATCTCTGAGGTGGCTCCGAGTGGCGTTGTGAAGCGTCTCACTGAGCTTGGTATGTATCTACTGGATTCAGGCACTTGCACGATCAAGATCAACGGGAAAGGGTCGCCATTCACTGACGGTCTAAAGTGGGGAGCAGGTCAGCGAGAAAGTGGGCTGTTCGATCTCACGACTGGAGGTGACTATGAGCAGGGCTTGGATATCGACATTACAATTGATAGCCATCGACATTTTACGCTGACAGGTCTAGGTTATCGCCTAAGTATTTCAAACGGTTAAGATGCAGACATTACAAATTCCAGACATGAAAGGGCTCACTCGTGAGTTTCTCAAAGAACCACAGATCGACTGTCCAGTGAAGCACGCCTTCGCGCCAGATGTTTATCTGCGCGAAATCTTCATGCCTGCCGGAACGGTGGTCATCGGTCACGAGCATAAAACTGAGCATTTCAATGTTTTGCTGAAGGGCAAATGTCGCGTCATCATGGGCGATGAGGTTCACGAGTTGGAAGCACCTTGCACGTTCGTATCTGGTGCAGGCATTCAGAAGTTGGTCAACGTCCTCGAAGATTGCATCTGGCAAACAATTCACTCGAATCCTGACAACATGCAGGATATCGAGATTTTAGAAGATCGATTCGTCAATAAGGTCGAAGCGTCTCTCACCTCTGAACAAGAAAGGAAATTACTATGAGTTTCATGGCAACCGCAGTCGCAGTAACGGCAGCAACAGGGATTTACTCGGCGTATAGCGGCTACCAAGCGGCAGGCGTGCAGGCTGACAACATCAAGGCGCAAGCTGAGCAAGACAAGCTCGACATGCAGGCTCAGATGAAGCTCGATGCTGCTGAGGAGTCGCAGGTAGCGTCTGCTGAGCGAAAGGAGAACAAGAGACTCCGAGCAATCCAAGAAGCGGCTTACGCGAAAAGTGGCGTGCTTATGGAGGGCTCTGCTGCTGACGTGATGACGAAACAGCGCGAAGTCGATGAGGCGAATGTTCAGAATATCCACATTTCAGGCGGGAACCAGCGAGCGCAGGATCGCCACAAGATGAATCGCGATTATCAGTCATCGCTTTATATGGCTGACTCCGTGAAGTCTGCTGCAAAGTCGAACGTGATAACCAGCCTACTAAGCACAGGTGCAAGCGTGGGGATGGGTGCAGCTTCGATGTGGACTCCGAAAGGGGCAACTGGAGCAACGTCCAGCTTTGGCGGTTCCGCTTTTCCATCTGCTAAACCTCTCAAATTACCTTCAAGCTCCGTGGGTCAATACGGTGGCGCTCCAAATCCATTCTTTAAATGAAAATTCCTTTACTGTTCTGCGAAATAGTGTCACTGTTTCATATTATGATACAGTCAAAACAAGTTTACATAAACGGAAGGATGAACGTCGTCCATAGTGATGGGTCATTGACTTACATTAACGAGAGAGGAGGACGTAGCGGGGCGAAGGGATCGGCAGTTACCACTTTTGGGACTACCGCTGGTCGCGGATATAAGTATGTTGGGATTAACGGAAAGAATCATGCGTTTCATCGCATAATAGCTAAGGCGTTCCTTTCGAATTGGGATGATAGTTTGAGCGTCGATCATATCAATGGTGATACTACGGATAATCGAATCGAAAACCTTCGGATGGCAACGCCATTGCAGCAGAATCGAGGCTTTCAAAGGAAGCGAAAGAATTGCACTTCCATCTATCGGGGAGTCTGCTGGGCGAAGGAAATCAAAAGATGGAAAGCCAATATCAAGGCAGGGACAAAGCTGAGACATATAGGGTGTTTTGGCACTGAAGAAGAGGCGGCTCGCGCTTACGATAAAGCAGCAATCGAAGCAGGATTTTTCACTGAAGCACTTAATTTCAAACCAGAAGGGGTATAATACTATCAAAATTCCACATTCATTCCAAGTCGCTCCAGTCGCAGCTCCTCGCGTTCGTCGTGTAAACGATAAGACGATGCAGGCGAATGCCATTCAAGAGCAAGCTGAGCAAGGTCTTGTCGCTGGCGTGAATGCTGCGGTGCAGACTGGCAATGAGATTTATCAGAGCCACATCCAGAAGCAATACGGATCCGACATGATCGCCGGCAGTGCGATGCTGGATCAACTTCAGTTCAAGCGGGACTCTGACATCAAGAAGATTCCAGTGGATTCGTCGGTGGATTACGCTGCTGAGGTGAAGAAGATCAATGACAGCTACAATACTCAATGGCGTGGCTGGAGTAAGCAGAATATCCGCAATCAGGATCATCCGACTGTTCGCAACCTCCGGCAACAGTCGATCGATGCGTTCGAGTCTGACGGTGCGACATCCTCGGCGCGACTCGGCGTGCAGTATGAAGATGCTCGAAATCTCAGTAACATCGAACTTGCTGAAGGGATTCTTTCGAGCCAACTGAAAGCAGATCCTTACAATAGTGAAACGGTCGCGAAGATGCAGAGCTATCAGGATGCTCGTCTTTCGCTCGGTGCGATCACTCAAGCTCAAGCGGCTGAGAACAAGACTGCCATCCAGACTCAAGCTCACAAGATGGCTGACGGTCAAACCATGCAGGCTGCTGAGCAACTAGCTTACACTGGCGACTATGACGCTGCGGCGAAGGTGCTGGATGATCAACTTTCAACGGAATACACGAAGGCTGACCGGAAGGATTCGAAGGATAAAGTTCTCGGCGCTGGATCTTACAATAGATTCAATGACATGGCGAGTTCTACGACGACAGTATCGGGCTGGAAGCTCTACGGCGAAGACTTGAAGGATGAGGAATACATGAGCGCGGGGAACAAGAAACTGCTCAACTCTCGGAAAACAAAAGGGCTGAGCGTCATCGAAACAGGTCAGAAGGCGAATTTAAAGCGAATGGTTGCTGACTCGGTGAAAGGTGACTTCGATTCAACTGCTTATGAGATCGGCGCGGCGAATGACTCAAAGGCAGGTCTTTCGATGGTGGCATCGGCAAAGGTGAAAAACGCGATGATCGAAAACGCATCGCTCTACACTTCTGCGGTTCAAGTGAAAGAGGACACGCGACTGTTTAAGGAAGCTTCAAAGGCTGAGGGTATTGCTGAGGGTGAGTTCAATGGCATCCTTGCGATGCAGCTCACTGGCAGCATGACAGAAGATCAACTCGTCGAGTCGATGAAGGACTCAAAGCAGAAGGTAAAAGATGGCGAGTGGTCGGCTGCGGTCGGTCGCCAAATGGAGCGCGAAGCGATGAAGGCTTACCAGTCGTCTCTTGAGGATGACACTGCGATTCGTGGGATCGATGAGGCGTGGTATCGGTTCGATAAGGACATTCCTATGCCTGAGCAAGTGGTAACAGTTTACAAGGCAGTGAATGACTCGCTTCGTCGTCAAAATGAGTTGTTGGGCTCGTTTGTGGATGCTTCTGGCACGCTCGCGAAGATTAGAACTGACATGACTGAATGGAATGAGCAGAATCCCGATGCAAGTGCTGCTGAGATCCAAGAACAGGCAAAGAAACAGACTGATATAATCAACAGCACGACTGACAGGAACTTACGCATCAAGAATCAATAATATGGCTGAACCTCAAAAACCTTCGAAGAATCCAACAGCAACGCAATCGGCTCCAGTGGTGGAGTCGAAGCACATTTTGCAGGGCGGCGATGACACTGACGAGATTTCGTCACGAACTACGGTCGCGCATTTCCTTAACAGCAAATACGGTGAGGACTTCGAAACGATTAATCGCGATTACTCACGAGTGGTTAAAGACTTCGGACTGTCTGGAAATCCACTATCTGACGTGAAGGCGATTCGCGCAGGTGACTTGAAGGTTCAAGAGAAAGCTTCGACTGTCATTGCTCGCGGTCTTGATCGGATGGGTTATCAAGAGCGACATCCCGAAAAGAATCTATGGCGCGACATCAAGAACAGTTTCGATCGTGGTTTTCTTGCTGAGGGTGCTGGAGCTGCGGCTCAAGGTCTAATGACTGGTATTGAAGCGCAGGGCGATTTAGATATTGAGGGGCAATTGCTCGAAGAGATGGGGTTGACTGTTTATGACGATGATCTGGGCGATCCTTTAAAGTCGAGCGACGTGATGGATTGGCGCGAAGAGGTTCGGGCTCGCAACGTGGTAGATCCAGCGTTTTCCGAATCTATCACTGGTCAGACGATTCAGGGTTTCGGTCAGGCTGGTTTTACAATTCCGGCATTCATGGTGAACGCTCCTCTAGCGAGTGGCTTGTCAGTGGCGCAAGCTTATCAGTTCGGTGAGGATCGTTATCGCGATTTTGCAAAGAGCAAGGGGATCACGTTCGAGAAAGAGGAGGCGATGAAGGCAGGGCTCTGGAACATGCCAAGTGCTGCGCTTGATATTATCGCTGATCGCTTCGTTGTGGGTAAGGTGTTGAAACCTTTGAAGGGTAAGAATCTCACTAAAGGTCGGTTCACTGATATTGTTCTCGATACGGTCGAGGCAGGTCAGGTCGGCGCATTGACTGAGGGCTCTCAGACGTTCTGGGAGAACTTCAACGCGAAGTATTTATCTGCTTATGATCGCGATGCTAAGCTAGGCGATGACGTGATTGATTCGATGATCGTCGGCGGCATCGTCGATTCTACTATTTCGGGAGGTGGTCAAACAGTAACGGCGGCATCGAAGAGGGCTCTCGATAAGTGGTTTGCTCCAGTCGAGGGTATGGCTGAAACTGACATGGCTGCGGCTCAATCCACCGTTTCAGATGAAGACTTTCAGAAGTGGAATGAAGAGACTCACGGTGATCGGACAACTGACGACGGAACACCTTTGCAGGATCTCGCGACTCGTGCGCGCAACGGCGATGCAAAGGCTGCTTCTGATCTTGTTGCGGCGACTACGGTCGAAGCGTCTCAGTCGTCGGTAGAGGCTGGCTTGAGTGCTGAAGAGGCTGAGGTTCGAGGCGTGCAGCCGGAGCAGGCTGTGAATGCTGAAGAGGAAGCAATGAATCGACGTGCTATTTCTGATAAAATCAAGGCGCTCAAGCAAGGGATCTCTGCATTAGAGGGAAAGATCGAAGAACGATCTAAAGCCGATGGCGTTGATGTCGAGGGTGGTGCTGTGAATTTGATCCAAAATCAAGACATCGAGCGACTTGCAAGGCGTAAAAATGAGCTGGCAGATCTTGAATCCGCTGAAGCGAAGCAGGTCGAAGATCCCGATGCGCGTCCTGACGACGTTATGGCTCAACAGGCACGCGAAGAGGCAAGGGCTGAGCGTGAAGGGTCACTTATTAAGCAAGCTGAAGAAGAAATCGCAAAGGATGAGGCTGAAGAGGTCGCGGATATGATTGAACACTTCGACACTCGAAGTCGTGGAGGTGTGAAAACTAAGCACATGCCTGAGACTCGCAAGGGTGGAGCTGCTTTGATCGATCAGATGCGTCGATCTGGAATGTCGAAAGAGGAGATTGCCGCGGAGTCTCTGCGGATTATGACTGAGGCTGGCAATCCGACTGGTGATCTGAAAAAGCAAGTCGTCGAGGGTGAGCAGACTGCAAACAAGAAAGCTGGAAACGACTTTCGTGCGACTGTGAAGCTTTACAAAGATGCTGATCCTCTCGCGGTGGCTGAGGAATACGCTCACGCTGAGACTGATCGTGAA
>Ga0206127_1002619_pt1 | contig 17539 bp, 21 predicted proteins | sample Helgoland_Spring_6_FD_148646 | JGI IMG/M metagenome (GOLD analysis project Ga0206127, IMG submission 148646) | Pelagic subsurface seawater microbial communities from Kabeltonne, Helgoland, North Sea - Helgoland_Spring_Bloom_20160419_1 | ecosystem: Environmental > Aquatic > Marine > Epipelagic ...
ATACGTCGACGTAGCGTCAGCATTCTTCCCAGATGGTAAAGAAGCTAGCTTTGTGAATGCGGTCCTTGACCACATGGGTCGCGAAGACCGGGCCGACGAATTTTAAGATAGATACAGGAGACGTCATCATGCGGGCTATGCAAATTATAGAATTGGGCAAGCCACTGCAGATGAACGAGGTGGAAAAACCCACCCCTGCTGCTGGCGAAGTCCTGCTGCGTATCCACACCTGTGGTCTGAATTTTGGTGATCTGTTGATCATGAAAGGCACCTATCAAGAAAAACCACCCTTGCCAGCGACCATCGGCATGGAGCTGTGCGGCACGGTTGAAGCGCTGGGTGCTGGCGTGACGCACCTAAAGGTGGGTCAAAAGGTTGGGGCCTATTCGGGCTTTGGTGGTTTGGCGGAATATGTATCTGTGCCAGAGAACATTTGCGTGCCCCTCCCTGATGAGATGGACACCGTCGATGCGGCTGCTTTCCTCATTGCCTACGGCACTAGCCATGTTGGCCTTGATTATAAGGCAAACTTGAAAGCGGGCGAACGCTTGTTGGTCCTTGGGGCTTCTGGCGGTGTTGGGCTGACAGCGGTTGAATTGGGTAAACTGATGGGGGCCGAAGTTATTGCGGTGGCCCGCAACGATGAAAAGCTAGCCATCTGCAAAGAGGCTGGTGCGGATCACCTCATTAACTCTGAAACCGATGACATTCGCGAGGTTGTCAAATCATTGGGCGGTGCAGATGTGGTGTATGATCCCGTTGGCGGCGATCAATTCAAGGCTGCAATGCGCGCCTGTAACCCTGAGGCGCGTATTCTGCCGCTTGGCTTTGCATCAGGTGAAGTGCCCCAAATCCCTGCCAATATCTTGTTGGTTAAAAACCTTACCGTGATTGGGTACTATTGGGGTGGGTACACCCGCGTGAACCCCAAGGTTTTGACCGACAGCTTTGAGAGCCTGATCGAATGGTACACCGCTAGAAAAATCAAACCCCACATCAGCGCGACCTATCCACTAGACCAAGCGAACGAAGCGTTAGAATTGCTGCGCACACGTAAGGCGACGGGCAAAGTGGTTGTGACCATTTCCTAACCGATAGTTAACGCAGCCCTGCAAACGTTAACGCGGCGGCTTTGTTAATTCTTTGTGGACGATGTCATGGTGCATGAAATGTACAGATTGGCGGTCGATCTGTACGGTTTGGTAAAATGGCCTGAAATTCAGCGATTTTGGTTGGATAAAACTGCACAGCTCATGCGGTGATCTGTACAGTTTAGTGGAAATTGATCACCGAACGGCGCGTTAACGCCCCTTCATTCGGCCCCGAACAAGGGTGCGTTTTTTCTGCGCTTCACGGATGTACACGAACACTCCAGAGGCCAAGATCATTGCGATCCCCATCCAGACTTCCCAGACGGGTAGTTCTGAGAAAATGAACCACCCCCAGAACACGGCCAAAGGCAATCCGATGTACTCAAACGGAGCAACAGTCGCGGCATCTGCCATGCGGTACGCTTGGCTCAAAGCATAGCCAATGACGGCTGAGGCAAGGCCCAGAAACCCGAACAACCAAAAGTCACTTTGTGCGGGCCATATCCATGCGCGCAGCAGGAATTGGACTGATGGATTTTCAGACCCTTCGGCAAAACGTCCATCGCCTGCGACGATGTAAAATCCAATAGAAACAACGACAAACGTTCCTTGGATGTACACGGCCAATGCCGAAGCTTTGCTTTTCACACCCAGCTTGCGGGTCAGCAATTGGTTCAACGCATAGGTCAGTGCAGCGACAACAGGCAGCAATAAAATCAAGCGTGAGGTGCCCAATGTATCAACGCCTTCCCACGGGCGCTGCATGATGACGACACCCAAGAAACCAAAGACCACAGCGCCCAATCGCAAGGGGCCAACTTTCTCTCCCAAAACCGGAATCGACAACAGGGTAATGAACAAAGGGGCTGCAAAAAACAGGGCGGTTGCATCGGCCAAAGGGATCGCAGCCAAAGCCACGAAGAACGTCATATTGGACGTCACAATCAAAAGCCCCCGTAAAATATGCAATCCGGGCTGATTGGTACGCAAAATCCGCCATCCACCTTCCATCTGAACAAAGATCAGGCTGAACATAATTCCAATGATTGAACGGGTGAAAACCATTTGATGTAGGGGGTAACCACCAGACAGCTGTTTGATCAGCATGTCATTGATAGAAATAAAGAAAACGCCTGCTAAGACGAATAAAATTCCAATGATGGCGTTGTTTTGGGGTGTTGGGCTCATGCAATTAGGCCTACCACGGAATTCGTTTTCAGCAATAGTAATGTGGATTTTTTGTGTTTAGGGTGAATTGACCAGAACGAGGGATTTGACCAGATGAAAATGACCGACACGCGCCAGATCAAAGCGGCTCCAGCAGAAGTATTTGCAGCCTTGTTGAACCCCGAAGTTCTGAAGGCATGTGTGCCCGGCGCGACCGAAGTGACTGGTAACCCGACGGATGGCTTTGAGGCGTCAGTGACGCAAAAAGTTGGACCTGTTAAGGCGACGTTCAAGGGGCAAGTTACCCTTTCTGATATGGTTGAAAATCAATCCCTTAGCATCGATGGTCAAGGTAAAGGCGGTGCTGCTGGATTTGCCAAAGGTGGGGCCAAAGTTACGTTGGTTGAAACGGCGGATGGGTGTGAGCTTAGCTATGATGTCGAAGCCAAAGTAGGCGGTAAGCTTGCGCAATTGGGCAGCCGTATTATTGACGGATTTTCCAAGAAAATGGCGGATCAGTTCTTTGGCAATCTACAAGAACATCTTGAGGGTCCAGCAGAACCTGAAGTGACTGAAGACGAGCCTGAAGAGGGTGCGAAAAAAAATTGGTTGGGTCGTCTGACTGGCAAAGAATAACGCGCACGACCTCTGCGTAATTACTCAGTGGTAACAGGCTGGTGAACTCCGTATTGAGTGCACAAGCATTCTGTGGAGGCCGACATGGCAAACATTCTAGAAATCAAAGATCTTCGCAAATCCTATGACGGTGGGTTTGAGGCACTAAAAGGCGTTAACCTTGAAATCGAAGAGGGTGAAATTATTGCCCTACTTGGCCCCAATGGTGCAGGTAAAACAACATTAATTTCAACGATTTGTGGTATCACCTCTGCAACATCTGGTGATGTTAAGGTCGCTGGAAACTGTATCAAAGATGACTTTCGCGCGGCCCGAAGTTTGATCGGTTTGGTGCCGCAAGAAGTCGCGCTTGAGCCGTTTGAGAAAGTTATTAACACAGTGCGTTTTTCACGTGGACTGTTTGGTAAATCACGTGATGAGGCGGCAATTGAACACATCCTACGCCGTCTGTCTCTTTGGGATAAACGCAACAATGCGGTCAAAGAATTGTCGGGTGGTATGAAGCGCCGCGTCCTGATCGCAAAGGCATTGGCTCACGAACCACGGGTTCTGTTTTTGGACGAACCAACCGCAGGTGTTGACGTTGAACTGCGCAAAGACATGTGGGACATCGTAGCTGACTTGAAAGCCGATGGAGTGACGATCATCCTGACAACACACTACATCGAAGAGGCTGAAGCCATAGCGGACCGCGTCGGTATCATTGCCAAAGGCGAGCTATTGTTGATCGAGGAAAAAGCCAAGCTGATGGCGCGTATGGGTAAAAAAGAGCTGGAGGTTCAGTTGACCGAATCGCTCGATACCATCCCTAAACTCCTCGCAAAATATGAACTGGCGCAAACGAATGATAAAACATCGGTGATCTATACTTACGACACCAGAGGCGAGCGTACAGGCATCACGCAGTTGTTGAATGATATCGCAGCTGCGGGTCTTTCTTTGCGCGATGTATCAACACGTCAAAGCAGCCTCGAAGATATTTTCGTTACCTTGGTGCAGGAGGACGCAGTATGAACTGGACCGCGATCAAAGCAATTTACGTATTTGAAATGGCGCGGTTTTTCCGCACCTTTTTGCAAAGCCTGATTTCACCTGTGATCTCGACGTCGTTGTATTTCGTGGTCTTTGGTGCTGCGATTGGCAGCCGCATCGCTCAGGTCGACGGCGTCAGTTACGGCGCGTTTATTGTACCGGGTTTGGTGATGTTGACGGTCATGACACAGTCGATTTCTAACGCATCTTTTGGCATCTACTTCCCAAAATTCATCGGCACGATTTATGAACTCCTGTCCGCACCCATCAGCTTTTTAGAGATCGTTCTGGGTTATGTTGGCGCAGCAGCGACCAAGGCGATGTTCATCGGCGTTATCATCTTGATGACCTCGTTTTTCTTCGTCGACATTCAAATAGCACACCCCGTCGCGATGGTCCTTTTCCTTGTCCTGACATGCATTAGCTTTTCGCTGTTTGGCTTTATCATCGGCATTTGGGCAAAGAATTTTGAACAGCTGCAATTGGTGCCTTTGTTGATTGTGACGCCCTTGGTCTTCTTGGGCGGGTCGTTCTATTCGATCTCGATGCTGCCACCGGTTTGGCAAACGATTTCAATGTTCAATCCCGTTGTTTACTTGATATCTGGCTTCCGCTGGGCGTTCTTTGGACTAGAAGATGTGCCTGTCGTAACCAGTCTTTTGGCGATCGGGTTCTTTACCACGCTTTGCCTTGGGGCAGTATACTGGATCTTTAAAACGGGCTGGCGCATTCGCACGTAAATTCACATGCCCTTGTGTGACACGAGGGACCAACTAGATTGAAAGATATGAAACGCTGGATACCTTTTCTAAAATCTGAACCAACTGTTGCTATCGTCCGTCTTCAGGGCATGATCGCAAGCGGTGGACGTGGTGCATTAAATGACCAAGCACTCGCTGATGTTATTGAAAAAGCCTTTGCGCGTGGCAAACCTGTGGCGGTTGCCCTAGAGGTGAATTCACCCGGTGGCAGCCCAGTGCAATCCTCATTGATTGGTGCGCGCATCCGTCGGTTGGCTGAAGAAAAGAACATCCCTGTTATTGCCTTTGTCGAAGATGTAGCTGCGTCTGGTGGATATTGGTTGGCTGCGGCCGCCGACGAAATATACGCCGATCCGTCATCCGTTGTTGGATCGATAGGAGTTATTTCTGCCGGCTTTGGTGCGCATGAGTTGTTGGCCCGTCAGGGCGTGGAACGGCGTGTTTACACGGCTGGTGAATCCAAATCGATGTTGGACCCTTTCCGCGAGGAACAGCCAGAAGATGTGGCACGCCTTAAAGGGTTGCTGAATGATATTCACGCCAATTTTATCGACCATATAACAGAACGCCGTGGTGCTAAGTTGGACCACGAGGCAAAGCTATTTACAGGCGAAGTTTGGTTGGCCAAGCGTGCCGTCGAACTGGGCCTGATTGATGGGATTGGCCACCTTAAACCGATGCTCAAAAAGCGCTTTGGCAAAAAGGTCAAGTTCCGTCGTTATGGTTTGAAACGCTCGTTCATGTCACGTTTCGGGGCGCATATGGCGCAGGACGCAATGGCATCTGTTGAGGAACGTGCCGCCTACGCACAATTTGGATTGTAAGATATGATTTTCAAACTTGTCACTCTGTTCCTCGTCTTCATTGCATGCCTTGCGATGCTTGGAAAAATGCACTGGATCGGTGGAAAACGCCTAGCAAACGCTAAATGCAAATCATGCGGACGTTTTCGTATTGGCAAAGGTCCTTGTGGCTGTGGGCAAAACAAAACCTAGTTTTCGAAGTGTTTGAGAGGAGAGGTTCGATGACCAATAGTCTTGTCACTGGTGCGGGCCATAGACTGGGGCGCGCTATTGCGCTGTATTTGGCCACGCGTGGTCATAACGTTGCTGTCCACTACTCGACTTCTGAAGATGCTGCATTGGCAGTTGTCGCCGACATCAAGGCGATGGGGCGCAATGCATTTGCAGTACAGGCTGATCTTTTGATTGAAACAGATGCGCAGTCTTTAGTCCCGCGCGCAGCGGAGCAATTGGGCGGGCCGATTTTGTGCCTTGTGAACAACGCTTCGACTTTTGAACATGATACTATCGAAACAGCTTCGCGCAATACTTGGAATCACAACATGGGCAGCAACCTGCGAGCCCCATTTATTTTGACCCAAGCATTGGCGGCGCAGGACTTGCCTAAAAGGCTTGATGCCGAGGGTGAGTCTATTGCGGTTGGGTTAATAGTTAATATGGTCGATCAACGTGTGCGCAAGCTGACCCCTGATTTCATGACCTATACGCTGGCAAAGATGGGTCTGTGGACTCTGACCCAAACCACGGCCCGCGCACTGGCGCCAAACATCCGTGTGAACGCAATTGGGCCAGGGCCAACGTTGCAAAACATACGGCAAAGCGACGAAGACTTCGCCAAGCAACGCAGCGCCACCGTTCTAAGACGCGGCGCGAACTTATGCGATATCACTGCAGCTTTGGGTTATTTTTTAGATGCGCCTGCCGTAACGGGGCAATTACTCTGTACTGATGGGGGACAACACTTGGGCTGGGAAACGCCCGATATTGTCGGGTGCGAATAGAGGTGACTGTCATTAGTTTTGCACCGCGTTTAGAAAGGTTGCGATTTGATTTATAAAAGACTTTGTTTTCAGTGTGTTGTGTGTCGATAAGTTTTTTTATTACTTTATTTCAATTGGTTATGTAGTCGCCTATTTTTTAGGCAATTCAATGAAGCACCCAAAAAATAACGAAAATTACACAGTATGCTAAACTTATGGACAGAGTTATCCACAAGAACAGTGGACTAGTTAAAGCTTGATCCCGCTTGGGCTACAGTGCAGCTAAACAAAGAATCGAGTGCGACTCACATGGCAACTTATCACGAAGAACCACATCCACTGGGTGATATTCCCGTCCCGCAGGGTCATGAGGTTATTCAGGCCTACCTAAAGACAATTGATGGATCCCCCGGTGTCTACCGCATGTTGGATCACGAAAGCCGCGTTCTATATGTGGGTAAGGCGCGTAACCTGCGCGCGCGCGTTAGCAGCTATGCGCGCCCAACTGGGCACTCTGGTCGCATTGCTCGCATGATTTCCATGACAACGTCGATGATGTTCCTAACGACGCGCACCGAAACCGAGGCGCTATTGCTCGAGCAGAATTTGATTAAACAGCTCAAACCTAAATTCAATGTGTTGTTGCGTGATGATAAGAGTTTTCCAAATATTTTGGTGACGGCGAAACACGATTTCCCGCAGTTGAAAAAACACCGTGGCGCTAAAAAGGAAAAGGGTAATTATTATGGCCCTTTCGCCAGTGCTGGCGCTGTAAATAGAACGCTGAACCAGTTGCAGCGCGTGTTTTTGTTGCGTGACTGTACGGACTCCACCTTTGACAGCCGAACGCGCCCGTGTTTGCAGTTTCAGATCAAACGCTGCTCTGCGCCATGTGTAGGGAAAATCAGCCCTGACAACTATCGCCAAACGGTCAAGGACGCCGAGGACTTCTTGAACGGGAAGACGACAGCGATCCAGTCGCGCCTTGCCTCTGAGATGTCTGCCGCGTCCGAAGAACTGGAATTTGAACGTGCCGCCGCTTTGCGCGACCGAATCAAAGCTTTGACCCAAGTGCAAACGGCACAAGGCATCAATCCCAAAGGCGTGTCTGAGGCGGATATCATTGCACTGCACCTTGATGGTGGTCAGGCTTGTGTTCAGGTGTTTTTCATCCGCGCAAACCAGAACTGGGGGAACCATGACTACTATCCCCGCGTGGTTGCAGACATGGATGCAGCAGAGGTACTTGAGGCCTTTGTAGGCCAGTTCTACGACATGCGGGAACCGCCCAAGCAAGTCATATTGTCCAATGGGATCGAGAACGTTGATTTGATGGCAGATGCTTTATCGTTCAAATTGGGCCGCAAAGTTGAAGTACTTGTTCCCAAACGTGGTGAAAAGGCGGATCTTATTGATGGGGCTTTACGTAACGCGCGGGAAAGCTTGGCCCGCAAGTTGGCAGAAACCGCAAGCCAAGCACGTCTTCTCAAGGGCTTGGCTGAGGCATTCGACCTGCCAGCACCGCCCGAGCGAATTGAGGTCTACGACAACAGCCACATCTCTGGAACTAATGCTGTCGGTGGCATGATCGTTGCGGGCCCTGAAGGCTTCATGAAAAATCAGTACCGCAAGTTCAATATCAAAGGGGAAGACATCATACCCGGTGATGACTTTGGTATGATGAAAGAGGTTTTGACACGTCGTTTCAAACGCTTACTCAAGGAAGACCCCGATCGTGAACGCGGTATGTGGCCTGATCTACTGTTAATCGATGGCGGTGCGGGGCAGGTAAGTGCTGTGCGTGAAATCATGCAAAAATACGGTGTGGGCGACATTGCGATGGTTGGTGTAGCTAAGGGTGAGGACCGCGATGCAGGTAAAGAAGAATTTTACCGTACAGGTGAGCGCCCCTTTGCTTTGCGTCACAATGATCCAGTTTTATACTTTGTCCAAAGGATGCGGGATGAAGTCCACCGTTTTGCGATTGGCACCCACCGTGCGAAGCGCAGCAAGGCGATTGGTGCGTCGCCGCTGGATGGCATCCCCGGTGTCGGCGCTGCACGGAAACGTGCATTGCTGGCCCACTTTGGGTCTGCCAAAGCAGTGGCACGGGCCAATCTAGCGGATTTAGAAGCCGTTCCGGGCGTTTCAAAAGGCATGGCGCAGAAGCTATACGGCTACTTTCAGCCAAGCTGATATTCGCAATTAACGAGAAATAGGTACCATTGTGCCGATGCTCCCCTTTTACCCAAGCCATAAGGTCGCTAACTTAATGCTATGAATTGGACAATACCTAACATACTTACCGCAATCCGTCTGGTTGCCGCCCCCATGGTCGCCTTGATGTTCCTGTATTTCACACGACCCTATGCTGATTGGTTCGCGTTGGTCTTGTTTGTAAGTGCGGCCTTCACCGATTGGCTTGATGGCTACCTTGCGCGCAGCTGGCGCCAAGAAACCAAGCTGGGCGCGATGTTAGATCCGATTGCGGACAAGGCGATGGTTGTGATCGCGTTGATGGTGATCATTGGCTTCTCAAGCTGGTCTGGTTGGTTGGTCCTGCCTGCCACGGTGATTTTGTTCCGCGAAGTTTTCGTATCTGGTTTGCGTGAATTCCTTGGCGATACAGCAGGCACCTTGAAGGTGACCAAAGTGGCTAAGTGGAAAACCACCCTTCAGATGGTCGCGATTGCGGTCCTATTTTCCCAAGGTGTATTTGAACATTACTTTGGCAGGTCCATCATGGGCATGGACGTGTCCATGGTGAATGCTGTGCTTTCGGGTGGTGAAGAAGATTATCTTGGCCTTGGTTGGAAGCTGAAAGGCGCACAATGGGCAGGTCAAATTGGCCTGATCTTATTATGGATTGCCGCTGGCCTCACCGCGATCACTGGCGTCGACTACTTCCGCAAAGCGATCCCATATCTTAAGGACGACAAGTGATGGACGTGCTGTACTTCGCTTGGGTGCGTGAACGTATTGGCATCCCGCGCGAACAAGTCGAAACATCTGCTGCAACTGTTGCTGATTTGGTGGCCGAGCTACGTTTGCGCGAAGAACGTTATGAAGTGGCGTTTTCTGACCTAACGGCCCTTCGGGTGGCTGTTGATCAAAAATTAACTGGCTTTGAGGCGTCTCTTGATGGCGTGCGCGAAGTTGCATTCTTCCCACCCATGACGGGCGGTTAAACGATGCGCGTTGTTGTCCAAGAACAACCTTTCGACATTGGCGCTGAGACGGCAACCTTCGCGGCAGGGCACAAAGAAATGGGGGCGATCGTAACCTTCACGGGTATCGTGCGCGACCTCCCCGATGATCCATTGCAAGCCATGGAAATCGAACATTACCCCGGCATGACCGAAGCTGCGCTGACAGAAATCGCACAAACCGCGATCGAGCGTTGGACGCTTGGTGATGCACTGGTCATCCATCGATATGGACGATTGGTTCCGGGTGAGATGATCATGATGGTAGCGACTGCATCCAAGCATCGAAAAGATGCTTTTGAAGCTGCAGAATACCTTATGGACTACCTCAAATCTCGCGCTCCGTTTTGGAAGCGCGAGATCACTGACACCGGCGAAAGCTGGGTCGCTTCTAAGGCAGAGGACGAAGACGCGCTGACCCGTTGGTAAGTTTGGTTTTACAGAACCAAAACCTCTTTTAGGCTATCCCCAAGCGGCGTGGTTTTTATCGACGGGAGCGCCGTGCGCAGTTTGGTGTCATCCAAAGAGTGGGGCACATCCCAAAGGTACCGCATTTCAATGACTTCTTTGATTGTGGGAGAAAAAAGGCCAAGGAACGAGAGGATGAACCATGGCATGCCACTGAGCTTAAGGGGGCGCGCTGCTGCTTTCTCAATGGCTTCAATCAATTGATTGCCTGTGAGGGTGTATCCCTTTAATCCGAATGTATCGAATTTAGCTAATGAGCTTCGTATTTCTGCAAGACCAACCATCGCGTTGGCTGCATCAGGCAAATATGCCCATGCATGGGTTTGTCCATTGCTCCAGGATACATAATACTGCCCTTGGAGACCTTATTGGCGATGTGGCCGTCGAACCAGTTGCCAGACTGTTCGGGGTCAATGAAATCCCCAAACTGCGTTAAGCTTGGTTCACGCTTTCGATGTAGCGGCGCATTTCTTCGGTTTCGTGACGGGCATCGCGAAGGCCATCCATTGCCGCGCGCAATTCAGCTTCTGTTTGGTTCAGCTGATTGGTCAATTCTGCCTCACGTTGCTGAAGATATGTGATCGCTTGATCCCGTGTTTCTTCAGCTTCATGCAATTCTTGGCTCATGCGGTCCAACTCTGCCACATCGCCTGCTGCCACGCGGGTAAAGCGGTGCACTAGCCAGTTCGCAAACCAGCCAAGGCAAAATGCAACGAACAGAATGATCGCAGTGGCGACTACAAATTCAGTTCTGCTCATCGGTTTCCCCTTCACCAGGCTGTGTGCTCTCAGACTGCGGTGTATTGCCTGTTTCTGCAATAGTTTCCAGCATTGTTTCGCCCTCTCGGACAGAAGGTTCTGGGCGGATCAATCTAAACTCGATACGGCGGTTCGCTTCGCGGCCTTCCTCCGTGTCATTGTCTTGCAGTGGAAGGCTTTCACCGTAACCTTTTGCCGAGAATGAAGAGGTCAGAACACGGCGGGCCCGAAGCTCGTTTAACACTGATTGTGCGCGGCTTTGGCTCAGCGCGAGATTCATCTCTTCACGACCTTGGCTGTCAGTATGGCCTTGAATTTCCAAACGAATGTCGCCGCAGGTTTTCAGAAGTTCAGCGATTTTGTCCATTGTAGTCAAGGTTGATGCGTCAATCGTTGCACTGCCTGGTTCGAAACTGATTTGTCCAGCAGAAACGATTTGACCAATATCTGCCTCGCATTCATCTGGTGTTGGAATGTCAGCGACTGGATCAAGCTTCTTTTGATAAGTCACATCAACTTCGAACTCTTGTGCTTCGCCAAGTTTGGTGGCCAAAAGGGTTGCGATTGCGCGGTTTGCATCAAGATCGCCCGTATTGCCGCGAATGCTCATAGTTTTGGGAGTTACAGTGACCACGCCGTTGTTCAGGCCTGATAGCGCTTCAAGTCCAGTCAAAACCCTTGCAGCCCAATCGTTTGGTAATCCGTCAACCACGCGTGTGGCAATGTATACTTTTTCTGACCCAAAGCGCGCTTTCGCATAGCTGTCTACGACAGACCGGAGGTTGTCGCTTACTAATCGGCCGCGAAGTTGCACTTGACCTTCTGGGCTAAGGGTCGCTGTGAATTCTGGTGGACCTTGGTTTGGATCGATAGTTTCCGGCAGTTTGGCATACAAAGCGAACGCTTCTGGCAATGAAGTTTCCAATTCACCAACGACGCGATCAAACTGTCCTTGTGCGGTTCCCTCTGCCCCAATCAGTGTAATGTCACCATTTGAAATGGTGACTGATCCGCCACCCAGCTCTGCCAAGGCTTTGATGCTGTCATCAACGGCGTTGGACCAGTTCGCGCTAGGAACTCCCATGCCAACCGTACACTTGCCTTCGCCGTCCATGCCAGCGGCCTTGGCCGATGCAAGAATAACACCTTTTGCCTCTTCGGTATCCGCAGAACAGGCATCAAATCGCGCGCCAGTTTCATCGATCAAGAAACGCAAAGTAAATGGGGTGATGACCGGACGTGGGGCTGAAATGTCTAAGCGTATGCGTAGGCCTGGAGGGGCCGCCCGGTTCAAACGTTTCTCTAGTGCCGCTTTGTCTTCAGCACTGTCCGTAATGGCGGTAATCGATACGCGGCCAGCAGAAATTGAAACCTTTGATCGTGGCAGTTGCTCCATTGCGGTCAAAGCAAAACCAAGTGCGTCATTCCAACCTTCTGGAGTTGGGTAATCAGCGCTTTCGATCAGGTCGGTGACCTTACCATTGCCACTCATGGCGGCAAAACGGTCTAGAATATCTTCGCGGTCCGTCTGTGTCGGGATTAGGCCAATAACTGAAATACCAGAGTCGTTGCGTAAAATTTCTGCTGAAAACCGTGGTGGAGCAAGGGCTGCTAATGCAACAACCTCCATGTTGTCTATCACGCGGGCGGCATCCACGATTGTGCCAGCTGTACTAAGCGCTGCAAAGCGTGTTGCCTCAGTGGGTGCAATACCCTCCAGGGTTACCTGCAAGCCATCGGCTTCAACTTCTGCCCACGGCATTTCTGCTGTGTCCAGCGCTTGGCGCACCCCAATCTCTGAGGTTTCCTCGATCAGTTTTACGGAAAAACTTGCTGCTACAAGTGAAACAGCCGCGGCTGAAACAAAGGTAATAGCTACAATCGCAATCGCGGACAGACGCATGGGCGTATTCATCTCAGTTGTGGGGCCAGACGTGGCGTATTGCACTGATACGCGCAGAGGCTTCGTGTTTCAATCAAACGAACAGTGCAATCGCAAAAAAGAACAGCGGAATCATGCCTGTGTCACGGTTAACACGAAATAATTGCATGCATTTTGCGGGATCGGTGATGTCTAAACCACGCAATTGCCACGCCATATGCCACCCCATGGCCCACGGCCCAGCCAAGATAAAGACCATTGTCAAGGCAGATGCGTTGGGCAAAGCGCTGAAAATGACAGCAATCCACATTAATCCAACAGTCAGTGCCAGAAAACGGCGCAGCCAATCAGGTGTTTTTTCTGCAAACAGTCGGGCAGTTGATTTTACCCCGATTAGGGCGTCGTCTTCGATGTCTTGATGGGCGTAAATCGTATCGTAAAACAACGTCCATGCGATGCCGGCTAGGTATAGGACAACTGCGGGTGCCTCCAAGCGACCGGTGTGCGCAGTCCATGCCAGCAACGCGCCCCAATTGAACGCGAGCCCAAGGAAGACTTGGGGCCACCAAGTGAACCGTTTTGCAAAGGGATAGACAGCTACAGGGACTAGGGCCAAGACGCCCAATTTGATCGCTGCGGCGTTGAAAGTTAGCAAAATACCGAAGGAAATAAGGGCCTGAATTCCCATCCAAACCAATGCAGCTTTTCCGCTTACCTGTCCGGATGGGATTGGCCTGGATCGCGTTCGTTCTACTTGGGCATCAATGTCTCGGTCCGTGAAATCGTTCCACGTGCACCCGGCACCACGCATCAGCCATGCACCTGCAGCGCAGCCGATAGCGATCCATAGATCGTACCAACCTATTTGTTGATCGCTTAACATTGCTAGCATCAAACCCCACCAACATGGGATTAAAAGCAGCCACGTTCCGATCGGACGATCAGCCCGCGAAAGGCGCAGATAAGGGCGTGTCCACGGGGGGGCCCATGTATCGACCCAATTGTTTTTTACTGCATCTGCGACGTGACCATCTGGTGCTGGCGTATTCTCTTGCATATGTATCAACTCATGACAGCTAAGATCCGCCTTTACATAGACGCAGCCCTCAGTCCAGGGCAATCAGTTCCTTTGACAAAGGAGCAGGCACATTACCTATTTGGCGTGATGCGGCTTTCACCAGGTGCGCAAGTTCTGTTGTTTGACGGGGTGAATGGTGAATTTATTGCTGATGTCGTCGAAGCAGGAAAACGCAGCGGCACATTGTTGGTTGCATCTCGATCGCGTCCATTGCAGATGCCGCCCGATTTATGGCTGATTTTCGCACCAATTAAAAAGACCCGTACAGACTTCATCGTTGAGAAAGCCGCCGAAATGGGCGCGTCACGTATTGTGCCTGTGCAGACGGAATACACCAACTCGGGCCGTATCTCGCAGGAACGCTTGCAAGCTCACGCTGTTGAAGCTGCAGAGCAGTGTGGCGGCACCTACGTTCCGAAAGTTGATGAGATGAAACGTTTGGATCGCATCTTGAGCGATTGGGACACGTCACGCCAAATTATGTTCTGTGACGAAGCAACCGCCACTGATCCCGCAACACCGTTTGAAGGTGGTGCAGGGCCGTGGGCGATTCTGATCGGGCCAGAAGGTGGGTTCTCGCCTAACGAACGCAAACGGTTACGAGGGTTGGAGTGCGCCCACGTTGCCCAATTGGGACCACGTATCCTGCGTGCAGACACCGCAGCCGTCGCCGCGCTGACCCTGTGGCAAACAGCGTTGGGGGATTGGAAATGAGCTTTATCCGTCCAGAAGCTGCTGCCGAAATGAACCGCTGGCGAGAGGCGCTTTGTGGTGGCGCGATTTTCACCTTGGGCCTGTTCTGGATTTTTGGCTCACGCGGTTTGCTATATTTGCTGGGCTTTCCAGTTACGATAATCGCGCTGATCTTGATCTGGGTCGGTATTCAACGGGGCCGTTTTCGCACTGACGCGGGTGGTGCTGGGGCTGTCCAGATTGATGAGGGTCAGATCGCTTACTTTGGCCCGATGACGGGTGGTGCGGTAGCATTGGCTGATCTTGAGCGTCTCACACTTGTGCGTAGCCTTAAACCAGCGCATTGGCGTCTGGATACACCCCATGCTGATAGCTTGTTGATCCCAGTCAATGCTGCTGGATCAGAGGCCTTGTTCGATGCCTTCGCAACATTGCCTGACCTTAAAACCGAACGTATGTTAAGTGAGTTGAGTGGATCAGATAATCAACCGGTTGTGATCTGGGAAAAGCGCACAATGCGCCCCGCGCACCTCAGGTTACATTGACACCGCTTTCAATTCGCATCATCCCTAAATTTCTGAACTCAGCCAATCTTGGAGCTATGTCATGTCCATTCCACAAGCCGGCGGCGGACCTATCGAACATCACAACCAATTGGCCGAATATTTGGCTGAGGGATGCAAGCCAAAAGCGGATTGGCGTATCGGGACCGAGCACGAGAAGTTTGGCTATTGCAAAGACACGCTAAAGCCACTGCCATTTGAGGGTGAACGATCCATCGTTTCCGTTCTGGAAGGGTTGCGCGATCGTCACGGTTGGGCCGAAGTGCGCGAAGGCGGTCACCTGATCGGCCTAGAAAAAGACGGCGCGAATGTTTCTTTGGAACCAGGTGGGGCACTTGAGTTATCCGGTGCACCTGTTCAGACGATCCATGAAACATGTGATGAGGTAAATGTTCACCTGCGCGAAGTCAAAGAAATTTCAGATGAAATCGGCGTTGGTTTCATCGGTTTGGGCGCTGCTCCAATTTGGCAGCACGCGGAAATGCCCCTGATGCCCAAGGGTCGCTACAAGCTTATGGATGCCTATATGGACAAGGTAGGCACCGCTGGCACAACCATGATGCGCCGCACCTGTACGGTTCAAGTAAACCTAGATTTCGGGTCCGAGGTCGACATGGTGCAAAAACTGCGCGTGGCTTTGGCCTTGCAGCCTGTTGCGACGGCATTGTTTGCGAACTCTCCCTTCTTTGAGGGGAAACTGAACGGGCATAAATCGTGGCGTGGCCGCGTGTGGCGTCACCTTGATGACGATCGCACTGGCATGTTGCCATGGGTGTTCGAAGACGGCATGGGCTTTGAGCGCTGGGTCCAATATGCCCTCGATGTACCAATGTATTTTGTCTATCGCGATGGGAAATATATCAACGCTTTGGGCATGTCGTTCCGCGATTTCCTAAAGGGAAATCTGCCTGCATTGCCGGGCGAAACACCAACGCTATCTGATTGGGCAGATCACCTAACGACGGCATTCCCTGAAGCGCGTATCAAAAAATTCATGGAGATGCGCGGTGCCGATGGTGGGCCGTGGCGTCGTTTGTGTGCGCTTCCCGCATTTTGGGTTGGTTTAATGTATGACCAAACAGCTTTGGACGGCGCATGGGATCTGGTGAAAAATTGGACTGCTGAACAGCGCGAAGAACTGCGCGTTGCTGCGTCGGTCGACGGATTGCAAGCGAAGGTAGATGGCATCAACATGCATGACATTGCGCGCGACACGGTGGCCCTAAGCCACAGTGGTTTGGTCGCTCGTGGGCGCAGTGGTGCTGGTGGAATGGTTCCTGATGAAACACATTTCTTGAACGCGCTGCATGAAAGCATCGAAAGCGGAAAAGCACCTGCTGACGAATTGCTAGAGCGCTATCATGGCGATTGGAATAGCGACATTTCTAAAGTGTTTGGCGAATATTCTTACTGAACGTAGGGGCGGTGCCCCTGCGGCTTTATCTTAGGTCGCACCAATCTTTGGCTCAGTGCCTGCGCGGATACGCTTGATGTTTTCGCGGTGACGGGAAAACACCATCAATGTCAGAAAAATGCCCATGAACAGGGCTGTTCCTTTGCCCATTCCGATCAACAGGAATGTTGAGGCGGCTGCTGAAATGAGTGCGCCCATTGATGAAATGCGCCATAAAAAAGCGCCGATCAGCCAGGCGGCGCAGCAGGCGGCACCGATTGGAAACGAATAGGCCAGCATGATGCCAAGGAATGTTGCAACGCCTTTGCCGCCATTAAACTTCAGCCAAATTGGGAAGCAGTGACCCAACATTGCCATAACTGCTGCCAGTTGTGCGGCGTCTTCGCCTGCAAAATTACGAGCCAAAAGAAGCACAATGGCACCTTTGGCTGCATCACAGATCAGGGTGAGTGCGGCAGCCTTCTTGTTCCCAGTCCGCAGAACGTTTGTCGCGCCGATATTCCCAGAACCAATGTCGCGTAGGTTTCCAAGGTTCATCATGCGGGCCACAACCATCCCAAACGGAATTGAGCCAAGAAGATAACCGATGGTTGCCCAAAGGGTCAGAATAACGGCTGAGCTTTCGATAATAGGCATTGCTTATGTTCCGTATACTTTGTTGCCGCTGACGTAGGTTGCGATCACTTTACCCTGCATCCGCTGCCCGTCAAATGGCGTGTTGCGGGATTTAGATTTCAGAGTGGTGCGGTCCATTATGAATGGCGCGTTTGGATCAAACAGAACTAAATCTGCGGGTGCGCCAACGTTTAGGCGACCGGATGGCAGGCCAAGGCGTGAAGCAGGGTTGAATGACATTGCGCGCCATAGGGTTGGCAGATCTACGATATCGGCATGGACCAAGCGCATAGCGGCAGGGAGGAAGGTTTCCAAAGCAACAGCACCGCTTGCGGCCTCTTCAAAGGGCAGGCGTTTGCTTTCTTCATCTTGGGGCGTGTGCATCGAACTG
>Ga0206127_1002620_pt1 | contig 17530 bp, 14 predicted proteins | sample Helgoland_Spring_6_FD_148646 | JGI IMG/M metagenome (GOLD analysis project Ga0206127, IMG submission 148646) | Pelagic subsurface seawater microbial communities from Kabeltonne, Helgoland, North Sea - Helgoland_Spring_Bloom_20160419_1 | ecosystem: Environmental > Aquatic > Marine > Epipelagic ...
TTGCCGTTTGGGGCGCGATCCACCCGATGTATTATTTCATCCATTGGTTTCAGGCCGAGGGTTGGGATATCATGAAAATGGTGGATGCGTGGCATACCAACATGGCGAGCTCCGGCCTTGTTTGGGATTTGACGATTGCTGCTATCACGCTGACGGTCTGGATTTTGGCAGAGGTGTTCACGCGTCGCAATTGGAGCGCGTTGATCGCGATCCCTGCGACGTTTTGCATTGGGGTAAGCTGTGGCTTGCCGCTTTATCTGTTTTTGCGTTCACGCCCAGTGGTTTAAGTGGGAAGGGGGCCAGCCCCCGTCTCAGCAAGCTGAGCCTTCCCCCGAAGTTTATCTGGAAAGATGAAGCGGTGGTGGTGGTTAAAGATTGAACGCAGGCGCGTTTGAAGCTACTTCCCCGCGCATGGATCATTTTCTTTACAGAGACGGCGCTTTGTACGCCGAAGATGTCCCGTTGAGCGAGATTGCCGCCAGCGTTGGCACGCCGTTTTATGTCTATTCCACAGCAACGCTAGAGCGCCACTTCAAACTGTTCGATGACGCGCTGGAGGGGATGGATCACCTTGTATGCTACGCGATGAAAGCGGCGTCTAATCAGGCGATTTTGAAGACTTTGGCTGCTTTAGGGGCTGGCATGGATGTTGTGTCGGGCGGAGAATACGCGCGCGCGAAGGCAGCGGGTGTGCCGGGCGAACGCATTGTTTTTTCCGGTATCGGCAAAACGCGTGAAGAAGTGCGCATGGCGCTGACAGGTGGCATCCGTCAGTTCAATGTAGAGAGCGAGCCGGAGATGCAGGTCATTTCCGAGATTGCGACTGAGCTGAGCGTTGAGGCACCAATAACTATTCGTGTGAACCCCGACGTGGATGCCAAAACCCATGCGAAGATTGCAACGGGTAAGGCGGAAAACAAGTTCGGTATTCCAATCAGTCGCGCGCGCGAAGTTTACGCGCTGGCGGCGTCTTTGCCCGGTCTAAAGATCATTGGAATCGACGTGCACATTGGCAGTCAGTTGACTGAATTGGCACCGTTTGAAGCGGCTTATAACAAGGTTGCTGAATTAACTGAGCAACTTCGTGCCGATGGGCACGAAATCTCGCGTCTTGACCTCGGTGGCGGCTTGGGCATCCCTTACACGCGCTCGAACGAAGCTCCGCCAATGCCTACAGATTACGGTGCGCTGATCAAGAAATGTGTCGGGCATCTTGGTTGTGAGATCGAGATTGAGCCGGGCCGTTTGATTGCTGGCAACGCGGGCTTGATGGTGAGTGAAGTGATTTATGTGAAATCCGGCGAAGACCGCGAATTTCTTATAATTGACGGGGCAATGAACGATTTGATCCGCCCTGCCATGTATGATGCCTACCACGATATCATTCCGGTGATCGAACCCGAAGCGGGTGTGCTGCCACAGCCCTACGACATCGTTGGCCCCGTTTGTGAAAGCGGCGATACTTTTGCCAAAGGGCGCGAAATGCCACCGCTCAAAGCCGGTGATCTGGTCGCGTTTCGCTCGGCGGGTGCATATGGCGCGGTGATGGCGTCCGAGTACAACACGCGCCCGCTTATTCCTGAAGTTTTGGTCAAAGGTGATCAATTTGCTGTCATTCGTGCGCGTCCGACCTTTGACGAAATGATAAATCGAGATACCATCCCAGAATGGCTTTGAAGCGCACCCCGCGTTACAGAGCGGGGAGCACTGAATGAGCACTGAACCAACTCAGCATTCCAAAGTGATCGCGCGCTTGCGTGGGCCGCTTTTGTTGACTTGGGCTGGCATGACGGCAGAGCGCGCAGCTCGCGCGCTTTGGCCGCTTTGGAGTATCGTGATTGCGGTGCTCGCGGCTTTGATGCTGGGCTGGCATGAAAGCTTCCCGATCGAAGTGGTTTGGAGCGTAGGTGTTCTATCGACCATCGCAGCGCTTTTCTTTCTCGTGCGTGGGTTTATCAAATTTCGACTACCCAGCCGCATGGACGCTCTTGCGCGGCTCGACGGCAGTCTGAAGGGCCGCCCCATCCAAGCATTGATCGACAGTCAGGTGATTGGGCCGGAAGACGAAGCCTCCGCCGCGGTTTGGCGTGTGCATCAGGCGCGCATGGCGGAACGCGCGGCCAATGCTAAGGCTGTGCAGCCAAAAGTGCGTTTGGCGGCGAGGGATCCCTTTGCGTTACGCTATGTTGCGGCCTTATTTTTGGGCGTCGCGCTGTTGTTCGGCTCGCTTTGGCGGGTCGGCACAGTTACTGACATTGCCCAAGGCACGACAGATCTGGCGAGCGGCCCTGTTTGGGAAGGGTGGGTTGAACCGCCAGCGTATACGGGCAAGCCGAGCCTTTATTTGAATGACCAAGATGGCCAGTTTGTCGTTCCAGAAGGCAGTAGCATTTCTTTGCGCCTTTATGGAGAGATTGGCGCTTTGACTGTTGCAGAGACGGTTTCGCAGCGGCTGGAAAATACTGGTAGCGCAGCAGATCCAGAGCAGAACTTCCTTGCGCAATCCAGCGGTACTTTGGAAATCGCTGGCCCGAATGGCCGTAGCTGGGATGTCTCTGTAACGCCTGATAGCGCTCCGCGAATCGAAGTCACAGGTGCGCCAGAACGAGGTGCCGATGGAATAATGAGCCTGCCGTTTGCCGCGTCTGACGACTACGAAGTGACCTCTGGAAGCGCTGAAATTACGCTTGATCTAGCGGCAATCACGCGACGCTACGGCTTTGAGGCAGAACCGGAACCACGAGAGAGCATATCGCTTGATTTGCCCTTGCCGATTGCAGGAGATCGCAGCGATTTCAGCGAAACGCTGTTTGGTGACTTCTCAGAGCATCCTTTTGCAAATCTGCCTGTAAAACTCTCGATGGCGGTGCAAGACGCGAAAGGGCAAAGCTCTGAGCCTTATACCTATCAGATGACTTTGCCTGGACGGCGCTTCTTTGACCCGATGGCGCGCGCTTTGGTGGAGCAGCGTCAATGGCTGATGTGGTCGAAAGCAAACGGGGCGCGAACAGCGCAAATGCTGCGCGCGATTTCTCACCGTCCCGATGATGTGTTTCGCTCTGAAACCGCCTATCTCAAACTACGTGTGATTTTGCGTCGCATAGAAGCGCAAGTTGCATATGATGCCTTTTCGCCTGAGTCACGTGATGAAGCGGCGCAAGCGCTATGGGACCTTGCGTTGTTTATAGAGGACGGTGATGTCGAAGATGCGCTTGAGCGGATGCGGCGCGCGCAAGAACGTCTTTCGGAAGCGATGAAGAACGGCGCGAGTGTCGAAGAAATCGCAGAGCTGATGGACGAGTTGCGCCGCGCCAATGAGAATTACATCAACCAGTTGCAACGCGAAGCGGCACGCAATGGTGAGCAGCAACAGCGCCAACCGGGTGCGCAAGATGATGCGATGCAAATGACGCAGAACGATTTGCAAGACATGATGGACCGTATCCAAGAGTTGATGGAACAAGGCCGTATGGCCGAGGCCGAGCAAGCGCTGCAAGAGCTCCAAGAGATGATGGAGAACATGCAAGTCGCTGAAGGTCAGCAGGGCGAAGGCCAACAATCCGAAGGTCAGCAAGCTATGGAAGGGCTCGCTGAGACTCTGCGCGATCAGCAAGGCCTCTCTGATCAAGCGTTTCGTGATTTGCAAGAACAGTACAATCCAAATGCACAAGCGGGCGAAAGCCAAGGCAACGGAGGGCGCAATGGCGGTCAAGGCCGTGGTGAATCTCATGAGGGTCAAGGCGGCGAAGGCCAGGGCCAGGGCCAAGGAGAGGGTCAAACGGGTCAGGGCCAAGAGGGCCAGCAGGCCGAAGGGCAGGGCGAAGGTCTTGCGCAGCGTCAAAACGAGTTGCGTCGCGAAGTAGAGCGTCAGCGCGGATCGCTTCCCGGTGCGGGCTCTGAGGCGGGCGACGCCGCGCGTGATGCTTTGAGGCGCGCAGAAGAGGCGATGCGCGGTGCTGGTGATGCGCTTGGGCGTGATGATCTGCCAGAAGCGATTGATCGTCAGGCGGAAGCCATGGATGCGCTGCGCGAAGGGATGCAAAACTTAGGTGAGGCTATGGCAGAGGCTGAAGGTCGCGAAGGCCAGCAAGGCACTGCTGATGGACGCGAAGGTGGCGAGCAACGCGACCCACTGGGGCGCAGCCCCGGGGCCAATGGTCAAGCCGGCACGGATCAAGGGTTGCTGCAAGGCGAAGACGTCTATCGCCGCGCGCGTGAATTGCTCGATGAAATCCGCAAACGCAGCGGTGAAAGCCTACGCCCAGAGCAAGAGCGCGATTACCTGCGCCGCCTTTTGGATCGGTTTTAACCCGAAAGCTTATAGGTTTTCAGAGGCCATCTGATCCAGCCAGCCCAATCCGCGCTCAACAGAACTACCAAGCCAAGAACGCGCACTTTCAATGCCAGCGCTATATTGCGCGACGATAGGTTCTGCTGCGGGGACCATTTCGCTGATTTTCGGGCCAAAAACATAGGCTCCTATGGCAAGCACAGCCAATAGCATCATGCCAAAGAAACCACGACGAAACCCTTGCCCCTTGCGTCGCACTTTAGGCGTCGTACCGGGCAAATCTGCGTCGGTGGCTTCAGCGGGGCGACGACGCTCACCGGATGAGCGCAGCGTCGAGTTGATTTCTTCGATATCAGGCAGCAAATCACGGCGCGAACCAGCGGTGGCGGTCACGGCGGCGACGGCGACTTCGGCGGGAACAGGCTCTCCCCGCATGCGCGCCATACGCTCGCGTGCTTCGCGCGCACGTCGCTCTCCCTCATCCTCGCGTTGGCCCTCTAGGCCAAGCTCTGGCTGACTTTCCAACGCGCCACCATGCTCAGCAGCACGCGCGTTCGCTTCAAACTCGGCTTCTTGGCGCAAAACATCAGAGACATTGGGATCAAGCGCACGTCTTTCCAGCGCTGGCATTTCTGGCTGCGGTTCTGGCTCCGGCGGTGGAGCGACAGGCTCAACGCTTGGGCGATCAACTTCGTCGGCCAAAGCTGTGTCATGATCTGGATGCGCTTGAAACCATGTGTTCGAGCAAGCAGAACACTGCACGTCACGCCCTTCTGTCGGGATGACTTCCGTAGGGACCTCGTACTGAGCCCCGCAATTTGGGCAAATCAAACGCATAATATTACCTTGCCTTTTCGGCGCATTCACCAGCCTGTCAAAGGCTCTTGTCGCGCGCACCTTATGCTTTCCTTAAGATATCGTAAATCCCATTCAAACAAGCAGTGCTGCGCTCATAATTCATGGGTGAAGACGGGTGATTGAAACCAATCGCAAGCTCAGGCACAACAGGTTAATTATTTCACGTTCGGATATGAGTGCGAAAGCGGCACGTTAGAAAGGTCGAAAGTTGATCGAGTTCGAAAGAGTGGCCCACAGCTATAGCGGCGGAGAGCTTTTCAATGAGGTCTCATTGCGCCTCGCGCCCGGGTCGTTTCATTTTCTAACGGGGCCGTCCGGCTCTGGCAAAACGACGTTTCTGAAACTGTGCTACGGCGCTTTGGTGCCTTCATCGGGTGTGGTGCGTATCTTTGATGACGATGTGCGCCAGATGAGCCGCGATGATATCGCGCTTGCACGGCGCCGCGTTGGCGTTGTGCACCAAGATTGCCAATTTCTTGACCACTTGAGTTTGCAAGAAAACCTTGCATTGCCTTTGACTGTCAGTGGCCACGAAGCACTTGATGACTATGCAAACCTGAAAGAATTGATGGGCTGGGTTGGCCTGACATCGCGTGCAGATGCGTTGCCGCCAGAATTGTCGGGCGGAGAGCGACAACGAGCAGCCCTTGCGCGCGCTTTGATCATGTCGCCGGATGTCATTTTGGCAGATGAACCGACAGGAAACGTGGATTGGGAGATGTCGCAACGCCTTTTGACGTTGTTGATCGAGCTTAATCGTATGGGCAAAACAATCATGATCGCGACCCATGATCTGGGTTTGATCCGCGCTGCAAAAAACCATGTGCAAGCACGCGTGTTGCGTATTTCCGAACGCCGCTTGCAGCTTGCTGGGGCAGACCTATGAGCGCGCTTCGCTCTGTTATAGATTTCGCAATTGGCGATGCGCAGGCAGAAAAAGCGGTGCCACCCACTGGCTTTACCGTGCGCCTGACAGTGTTCAGCGCGGCTGCTATGGCGTTTTTGGTGGTCTTTGCTTTGGCGCTGTCTCTTGCGGCAGGACGGCTTGCAGATCGTTGGAGTGATGAACTGGCACGCAGTGCAACTGTGCGTATTTCGGCCCCCGTGGAGCAAATGGCGGCGCAGACAGAAGCGGCTTTGAATGTGCTTCGCACGACCGAAGGTGTCGAGTCTGCGCGCGCTCTTACCTTGGAGGAACAACGAGAATTGCTGGCGCCTTGGTTCGGGCCAGAGCTTCCGCTTGATGCGTTGCCTTTGCCACAGATGATTGAAGTGATCGAAACGGCCTCGGGCTTTGATGGAGACGGGCTACGTCTACGTCTCGCAGGTGAGGTGCCGGGCGCGGTGCTCGACAATCATGCGCGTTGGCGCGGCCCGCTTGTGTCGGCTGCCAGCTCTTTGCGGTTGCTTGGTTGGGTTTCGATTATTTTGATTGCCTTCGCGACTGGCGCGATGATCACTTTGGCGGCCAACGCAGCACTTGCGGCAAATGCACAGGTCATCGCGGTGATGCGTCTGGTCGGTGCGCGCGACAGCTATATCGCGCAGGCCTTTATGCGCCGTTTCACCCTTCGCGCATTGGCTGGGGCGGCGGCTGGAACAGTGTTTGGGGCTCTGGCCTTGCTGTTGCTGCCAAGCGCGTCTGAAGAAGGCGGGTTCCTTACTGGACTTGGCCTTCAAGGGGCGCATTGGCTTTTGCTGATTTTGATACCCATTTTCGCAGCGGTCGTCGCCTTCCTTGCGACCCGTCTTGCGGCACATAACACGTTACGGAGCCTCACATGAGTGAAAAGAAAAATCCTGTGCAGTGGCTGCGCTCCCTTTTGTTCGTTGGGCAAATCTATTTCATGATGCCAATTATCGGGCTTTTGTTCGCCCCATGGGCGTTGTTTTCCAAGCGCGGTGCACGCGCGTGCTGCAAAAGCTATAGCCGTTGGGTGTTTTGGACCGCCAGTTGGATGGTTGGCTTGAAGGTTGAAGTACGCGGCACCCCTCCGACAGAGCCGGGGCTCGTTGCGGCCAAGCACCAGAGTTTCCTTGATATTATGATGATCTTCACGGCTATTCCTGCTGGCAAGTTTATCATGAAAAAGCAGATTTTGTGGACGCCGGTTATTGGTCAGTACGCCAAGCTTTTGAACTGCATCGCCGTGGATCGTGGCAAGCGCGGGGCGGCGATTGAAAAGATGGTTGCTGATGTGAAAGCGGGTCTCGTTGAAGCGGGACAATTGATTATCTACAGCCAAGGCACGCGCGTCGCACCAGGTGCGAAGTTGCCGTATAAGGTTGGGACCGGTGTGCTCTATGAGCAAATGGAGCAGACCTGTTATCCGGTCGCAACCAACGTGGGTGTGTTCTGGCCCAAGACAGGTATTTATCGCAAGCCCGGCGTTGCTGTTGTGGAATTTCTGGAACCGATTGAAGCGGGCTTGGAACGCGGCGAGTTTATGCGTGTACTAGAAGAGCGGGTCGAGACCCGCTCCAACGCTTTGATGCGTGAAGCGGGTTTCGACGTTTAGCGCGCGATTTTTCTAGAAAAATCGTGGCCCCCTTACGCGTGTATTGCGCCATCCCCACAGGCCAGTGCTGCTTCGCGCACGGCTTCTGAATAAGTTGGGTGTGCGTGACAAGTCATCGCGAGGTCCTCGGCAGAGGCTCCGAACTCCATCGCAACACAGACTTCATGGATCAGATCACCTGCACTTGGGCCAATGATATGCGCGCCCAAAATACGATCCGTCTTTTTGTCGGCTAGAATTTTGACAAACCCGTCTGCCGCAAAATTTGCTTTCGCGCGTCCATTGCCCATGAAAGAGAACTTGCCGACTTTGTAGTCTGTGCCGGCCTCTTTCAGCTCTTGTTCTGTTTTGCCCACATTGGCGACTTCGGGGTGCGTGTAGATCACACCGGGAATAACGCCGTAGTTCACATGCCCATGCTTGCCTGCCACTTGCTCGGCGGCGGCCATGCCTTCATCCTCGGCTTTGTGTGCGAGCATCGGGCCGTCAATCGCATCGCCAATCGCGTAAATGCCTTTGACGTTGGTTTGCCAATCGCTGCCTGTCTTGATCTGTCCGCGCTTTGACATTTCAACGCCAAGCGCTTCAAGTCCCAGACCATCGGTGAAGGGACGACGTCCTGTTGCGACCAGAACGGCGTCCGCATCGATCACATGTTCGCTGTCATCTTTTCGCAGTTTATAGGTGACTTTTGCTTTGGTTTTGTCGGTGCTGACACCTTGAACCGCGGCCCCGAGCACGAACTTCAAACCTTGTTTTTCAAGGATACGCTTGAAGCTTTTTTGCACTTCAGCGTCCATGCCCGGCGTGATCGTATCGAGGAATTCAACAACACTCACATCAGCGCCAAGACGTGCGTAGACAGAGCCAAGCTCAAGACCAATGACGCCCGCGCCGATCACGACCATTTTCTTGGGGATTTTGCCAAGCTCAAGCGCACCCGTCGAGGTAACGACCATCTTTTCGTCAATCTCGATACCGGGCAAGGACGAGGGTTCGGAACCAGAAGCGATGATGATGTTCTTCGCACTATGAGTCTCATCACCCACTTTGACTTTGCCCGCTTCGGGAATGCTTCCCCAGCCTTTGAGCCAGTCGATTTTGTTCTTTTTGAACAGAAACTCGATGCCTTTTGTATTGCCCTCGATCACCTCGTCTTTGTAGGCGAGCATTTGTGTCCAATCGACAGATGGCGTTTTGCCTTTGAGCCCCATTTTAGCGAAGTTATGTTCAGCTTCATGAAGTTGGTGCGAGGCGTGCAAGAGCGCCTTGGAGGGGATACAACCTACGTTCAAGCAGGTGCCGCCGAGCGTGTCGCGCCCTTCAACACAGGCTGTTTTTAAGCCGAGTTGTGCGCAACGGATTGCGCAGACATAGCCGCCGGGACCAGACCCGATGATGATAACGTCATAGTCAGACATGATGTATCCTTTTTGATTTGTTGGGGTGGGGGCTTTGCCCCCGTCTCGGCAAGCCGAGCCTCCCCCAAAGTTTATTTAGAAAGATGAAGGGTCAAAACAGAGCGGACAGTAACATGGCAACAGTTGCGGCCAGTCCGATGAACCATATGAGCGAACGCCATGGCGCGAGGCCGAACACATAGGCAGGCACATATAAAATTCGCGCACCGAGATAGGTAAAGGCGAAGAGCATCGTTTTGCTATCAGATTGATCTGTGTAGGTGATCACAACAACGGCAATGGTGAAGAGAATGAGACCCTCGAAGTGGTTGTTCATTGCGCGTTGTAGGCGGCCAGCAGTGCCCGTGAGCACGATCGCTTTGTCGCGCGGGCCAGCGGCCTTGTTAACGCCCACTTGCATGATGGAGGCGAGGGAATAGGCGCAAAACTGCAAAACTTGCAGGAGCGCGGCGAGCGTGAGGGCCATGAGTTCGGGTGTCATGTTTGCGCAGTCCTTGCATGTGGTTTTGACCAATGTCGGATTTGATCGGGGGTTAGGATAGCCTCGCGGCGTGCTGTAAACCAGTCTTGGCAGGCGCGTTCGGCGGTTGCGATTTGAGGAATAGCGCGCAGGCGTTTGATTTCTGCTTGCACCGCTATGAGGTGGCGATGAATTGTCGTGTTTTGGCGCTCGTTTTGGTTGGCGATTTCATGCCAGCGAGAGCCGAGATGGTATTTATCGGTAGTTTTACCCTGCCCATCACCGCGATCATTCTTCATCAAGAACACGTCGCGTGAAGGGACGGCATAGTGATTTATGCATGCAGTGTTCGGCTGCAGCGCGCGTTCCAATGGGCGGTACTTCGCACGCTTTTTATCATAGAGACCTTCGTCGCTGAGGCGCGCGCCAAGGGCAGAGCGCACATCAGGAGAGGGCACTTTAGGCCCGATTGGCATGTGATCATTTGCGTGGGTGAACTTACGAAAGCGAAACATGGATTTGAATTTTACACGTTTTTCAGTGGGTTGGCTTTCGGCCAGAGTGAACTGGTCCAGAATATCACCAGGCCAAGCAGTATGATTGCTATCGCCAAATGCCCACCAAGGAAGCGCGATCACGTCCCCTTGTCCCGCGCTTTTAAGTAAATCCGAAACAGAGCCTGCGCCAATCGCGATATTGATGAACTCGTCAGCGTCTATGTGCGCGATCCACTCAATGTTGGTGTGAGCGAGATGTGCGAAAGCTTTGCGTATTCCGCTGTCCTGTGGAGTGCTTTGTGGCGGTACGGTGTGACGTAAATGAGTGAGGGCACCTGCGGATTCGAGGGCATCCAACAGCACGTCAGAACCATCGGTGCAATCATTTGAGCAGATCACAATTTGGTCGAACCCGATGACACGGTGATAGGCGACCCATTCGACAATAAAGAGCCCTTCGTTGCGCATACATGCGACAATGGCCGTTTTCTCAACGGCGCTCATGTGACAATTGCTTTGCATTCAGGGCAGATCAAAATGTTTCGATCCTCAGGATCACGTGTAAAAGGCGCGATGTGGTGCAGACGCCGATAGGGCGTCTGACCAAGTTTGCTATTTGGTCCCACTCCGATGACCCAATTCACCTTGGCGCTAAAGCTGCACTTGGGGCAGGTCAGCGTTTTGGGCTGAAGATAGGCCATCGCGTTGGATCACAGATCCATCAACAGGCGACGTGGGTCTTCCAACGCTTCTTTGACGCGCACAAGGAAGGTCACAGCGCCTTTGCCATCCACGATGCGGTGATCATACGACAGGGCGAGATACATCATCGGGCGGATCACCACTTGTCCATTGATCGCCATTGGGCGGTCCTGAATTTTGTGCATGCCGAGGATGCCCGACTGTGGGGGGTTCAAGATGGGCGAGGACATGAGCGAGCCGTAGACACCACCGTTGGAAATGGTGAAGGTGCCGCCCTGCATTTCGGCCATCGAGAGCTTGCCGTCGCGAGCGCGTTTGCCCTTTTCCGCGATCGCTTTTTCGATATCCGCGAAGGACATCGAATCCGCATCTCGAATGACAGGCACAACAAGTCCAGAAGGTGTGCCAGCGGCGATGCCCATATGGACGAAGTTCTTGTAAACGACGTCTGTACCATCAATTTCTGCGTTCACTTCAGGAACTTCGCGCAGCGCATGACAGCAAGCTTTGGTAAAGAAAGACATGAAGCCTAGTTTTGTGCCATGCTTCTTTTCGAACAGCTCTTTGTACTCTTTGCGAAGCGCCATCACCTCGGTCATGTCAACCTCATTGTAGGTGGTGAGCATCGCGGCTGTGTTCTGGCTTTCCTTCAAGCGACGCGCGATGGTCTGACGCAGGCGCGTCATCTTCACACGCTCTTCACGGGATGCGTCGTCCGCTGTGACAGGTGCGCGTGGCACGCTTGCAGGTGCCGCGCTTGGTGCAGGTGTTGCTGCGAGTGCTTTGGCAACGTCGTCTTTCATGATGCGACCATCACGGCCTGAGCCCGTCACCGCATCACGCGACACGCCTGCCTCGGCCATCGCTTTTTTCGCAGATGGTGCATCTTCCACGTCTTTGCCACCAACGCTGGTCGCAGAGGCGGCCGTTACTGGCGTATCGCTTGCGCTGGTTGTGGCGCCACCGATCACCGCGAGTTTTGCAGAAGCGCCGACAGTTGTGCCCTCAGCCGCGACGATTTCAGATAGAATTCCAGCGGCGGGCGCGGGGACTTCGACCGAAACCTTGTCTGTCTCAAGCTCACAAAGCATTTCGTCTTGTGCGACAGTGTCGCCGACCTTTTTGAACCAGGTGCTGACTGTTGCTTCCGTCACGGACTCACCCAAAGTTGGGACCATGACGTCCACGCTTGCATCGCCCGATCCCTCTGCCTTGGCAGGTGCTTTCGTTGCTTTCGCAGGCGCGCTTGCTGCTCCTGATCCTTCGACAATCGTCGCGAGCAAAGCATCGACTCCGACAGTTTCACCCTCAGCTGCAACGATTTCGCCCATAACACCAGCGGCAGTGGCAGGAACTTCGACGGTTACTTTGTCCGTCTCAAGCTCGCAGAGCATTTCATCAACGGCCACGGCGTCGCCGGGCTTTTTGAACCATGTGGCGACAGTCGCCTCTGTGACCGACTCGCCCAATGTTGGAACGCGAATTTCAGTGCTCATGGGTTATTTCCCTTCCAGTGTCAGCGCGTCGTCAATCAGCGCTGCTTGTTGTGCTTTGTGTATGCTGGCCAGACCTGTCGCAGGTGAGGCGCTTGCCGAACGACCCGCAAACACAGGGCGCTGATGTTTTGCGTCGATGCGCGTTAGCACCCACTCAAGGTTCGGCTCCATAAAGGTCCAACCGCCTTGGTTCTTGGGTTCTTCCTGACACCAAACCATGTCCGCATTTGTGAAGCGGCCCAACTCTTTCACCGCGGAGTTCGCAGGGAAAGGGTAGAACTGCTCAAATCGCATGATGTAAATGTCATCGATGCCGCGTGCGTCACGTTCTTCAAGCAAATCGTAGTAGACCTTGCCAGAGCACATCACGACGCGTTTGATTTTGTCGTCAGCCACCAGTTTCGTGTCCGAATTTCCATATTGTGCGTCGTCCCAAAGGACGCGGTGAAAGCTGGACCCTGTGGTGAATTCTTCCGCTTTGCTGACAGCCATTTTGTGGCGCAGCAAGGATTTCGGCGTCATCAAAATAAGCGGCTTGCGGAAAGTGCGGTGGAGCTGACGACGCAAAATGTGGAAGTAGTTCGCAGGTGTCGTGCAGTTTGCGACGATCCAGTTGTCCTGACCGCACATCTGCAAAAAGCGCTCCAATCTTGCGGAAGAGTGCTCTGGACCTTGTCCTTCAAAGCCGTGCGGCAAGAGAACAACCAGACCTGACATGCGCAACCATTTGCTTTCACCGGAACTGATGAATTGATCAAACATGATCTGCGCACCATTGGCGAAATCACCAAACTGCGCTTCCCATAGGGTCAGCGCGTTGGGTTCTGCCATGGAGTAGCCATACTCGAACCCAAGAACCGCATATTCAGAGAGCATCGAGTCGATGACCTCGTAATTTGCCTGACCTTCGCGAATATTGTTGAGCGGGTAATACCGCTCTTCCGTATTTTGGTTGATCAATGCGGAATGGCGTTGCGAAAAAGTGCCGCGCGCACTGTCTTGGCCAGAGAGGCGGACGCCCATGCCTTCTGTCAACAACGAGCCAAACGCCAAGGCTTCGCCCGTCGCCCAGTCAAAACCTTCACCGCTTTCAAACATTTTAGTCTTCGCATCGAGCAAACGACCAACCGTTTTGTGCAACGGGAAGCCATCAGGCGCGCGCGTCAGCGCTTTGCCCACATCCGCGAGTGTTTCAGGCGCAATTGCAGTTTCGCCGCGCTGGTATTCTTCCTTACGGCTATCAAGATGGGACCACTTGCCATCGAGCCAATCGGCCTTGTTGGGTTTGTAGTCTTTGCCTGCTTCAAACTCATCATTCAGATGCGCTTGGAACGCCGTTTTCATGTCTTCGATCTCACCCTCAGGGATCAGACCGTCCTTGACCAACCGCTCTGTATACAGGCTAAGCGTGGTTTTATGCGTTTTAATCTTCTTGTACATGACGGGGTTTGTGAACATCGGTTCATCCCCCTCGTTATGACCAAAGCGGCGGTAACAAATGAGGTCGATGACGACGTCTTTGTGAAACTTCTGACGAAACTCTGTCGCAACTTTTGCAGCGTGTACAACCGCCTCTGGATCATCGCCATTCACATGAAAAATTGGCGATTCAACAACCAGCGCGTTGTCCGTCGGATAAGGAGACGAACGGCTGAAGTGTGGTGCAGTCGTGAAACCGATCTGGTTGTTCACAACGATATGCATGGTGCCACCAGTTTTGTGACCGCGCAGACCAGACAGCGCAAAACACTCTGCGACCACGCCTTGGCCCGCGAAGGCTGCATCGCCATGCAAAAGGATCGGCATAACTTTGGTGCGATCCGTGTCGTTTAGCTGATCTTGTTTCGCGCGGACTTTGCCAATGACGACAGGGTTAACCGCCTCTAAGTGAGATGGGTTTGCGGTCAAAGACAAGTGAACGTTGTTGCCGTCAAACGCGCGGTCCGAACTGGCACCAAGGTGATATTTCACGTCACCGGACCCATCAACATCTTCCGGCTTGAAGCTACCGCCTTGGAATTCGTTGAAAATCGCGCGGTAGGGTTTGCTCATCACATTCGCAAGGACCGACAGACGGCCACGGTGGGGCATGCCAATGACGATGTCGCGCACACCCAAAGCACCACCTCGTTTGATGATCTGCTCCATCGCAGGGATCAAGCTTTCGCCGCCATCAAGGCCGAAACGTTTGGTGCCCATGTATTTCACATGCAGGAATTTTTCGAAACCTTCGGCCTCAACCATCTTGTTCAGGATCGCTTTGCGCCCTTCACGTGAAAACTCGATTTCTTTGCCAAGCCCCTCGATGCGTTCTTTGAGCCAAGCCGCTTCTTCAGGGTCGGAAATATGCATGTATTGCAGCGCAAAAGTACCGCAATAGGTGCGCTTCACAATGTCCACGATTTGACGCATGGAGGCGATCTGGAGCCCTAAAACGTTGTCGATAAAGATTGGGCGGTCCATGTCAGCTTCTGTGAAGCCGTAGGATTTTGGGTCCAACTCAGGGTGCTTGGACGCTTCGCGCATCCCAAGCGGGTCGAGATCGGCGGCCAAGTGGCCCCGGATACGGTAGGCACGAATGATCATCAACGCGCGGATGGAGTCGAGCACAGCGCGTTTGATCGCCTCGTCACTGACCTCAACACCGGCAGTTGCGGCCTTCGCTTTGATCTTGTCGCCTGCGGCTTTGGTTTCTGGCTGTGCAGGCCATTGCCCGTCAAGCGCCGCCGTCAGATCATCGTTGGGCATAGGCGGCCAATCGGCACGTGCCCAAGAGGGGCCAGCGGCCTCAGCCTTCACATCCAGATCAGCGTCGCCAAGCTGGGAGAAAAAGTCCTGCCACGCCGCATCGACCGCGTTCGGGTCATTGGCGTATTGCGCATAAAGCTGCTCAAGATACTCGGCGTTGTGGCCTTGCATAAAGCTGGATGCGTGGAACTGGTCGTTAGAGGATTGGTCGGTCATTGTTGGACCTCCAGAGGTGAGATGTGAAGTGTGGTGAAGGCTAGATACTCATCGATAGCAGCGATATGATCAGCAGATAAATCTGAAGACGCGCGTAGCTTTTGTAAACCTTCTTCTGTGAAGTGGTTTCCTGAGATCAAATGTGTGTTGCTCAGCGCAAATGCGGTACGCCTAGAAAATTCAGTGTTAACGTTATACGCCCATGTGAGGTTACCTTCAGCTGAAAAATTTAGAGTGCTTAGCTCGCTTGGACCAGACAATACGCAATAAGGTGACCCCTCGCGTATACCTAACAAAGCGAGATGGTAGCTGCCGAATTCCATGCTGATTTGGTTCGCGCCTAAACTAGAATTTCCCAGAATAGATGCAGACATAAAGAATGCGTTTCTGATCGTGTAATCAAGATCATGTGCTCTGAATTTGGAAGCGATCATGCCATTGAACAAAGCAATCAACGCCCCTTCCTTCGTCCTCTCCCAACCGTTCTTCAACAGGTTGGCGCGGGCCACGTCGATCTCTTTTGGAATATCCGTGCAGATTTTTATGGCCGCACGGATGGACTCACGTGTTGAGTCCGCAGCAACGGTTTCGGCTTGCGCGAAGAAGAACGCACTCAACCCGATAAATCCGTATTTGCTGAACCCTGACATCTGATCTTACCCGATCGCTTCGATCACAGCTTCGCCCAAAGTCGCAGGGCTGTCTGCAACGATGATACCAGCGGAGCGCATGGCTTCGATTTTGTCCTCGGCACCACCTTTGCCGCCAGCAACAATCGCGCCAGCGTGGCCCATGCGACGGCCGGGAGGGGCTGTGCGGCCAGCAATAAAGCCAGCTGTTGGTTTCCAACGGCCCTTTTTCTTCTCATCCGCGAGGAACTGCGCGGCCTCTTCTTCCGCAGAACCGCCGATTTCACCAATCATGATAATGCTCGTGGTTTCAGGATCAGCCAAGAACATCTCGAGGACGTCGATATGCTCCGTGCCTTTGATTGGATCACCACCGATGCCAACCGCTGAGGACTGGCCAAGGCCTAGGTCTGTCGTTTGCTTCACCGCTTCATAGGTCAGCGTGCCAGAGCGGGAGACAACGCCACAAGAACCGCGCTTGTGGATGTGGCCGGGCATAATGCCGATTTTGCATGCGTCAGGCGTGATCACACCGGGGCAGTTCGGCCCGATGAGACGGCTTTTGCTACCCTCAAGCGCGCGTTGCACACGCATCATGTCGAGGACTGGAATGCCCTCTGTGATGCACACGATAAGCTCCATCTCGGCATCAATCGCTTCCAGAATGGAATCGGCTGCGAAGGGCGGAGGGACGTAAATCACAGAAGCGTTCGCTTCGGTGACGTGCTTGGCTTCATGTACGGAGTTGAACACAGGCAAGTTCAAATGCGTTGAGCCGCCTTTGCCCGGTGTCACGCCGCCGACCATCTTTGTGCCGTACTCAATCGCTTGCTCGGAGTGGAACGTACCTTGCGAGCCGGTGAGGCCCTGACAGATGACTTTTGTGTTTTCGTCTACGAGGACTGCCATTTTCTGGCTCCTTAATCTTTGAGTTCGGAGGGCAAAAGCCGCTCCACTGTCATGAATGTTTCGATGCCGCCCGGACCTTTTCGGGTCCCGACGTGAACAACTGCGATGCGTTTGGGATTTAGCTGACGCGCGGCGAGAATTTCTGTGCCTGTTGTCGATTGGAAGGAACTTGGAAGCGCTGCTGGTGTAACGATCCCTTGACTCGTGAGTGCATCAACAGCGGTTTTTGCAGCTTGCGCAGCATGATCCCCGTCAAAGGCCACTTCGCAGCGCCGATCTGTACCAACCTTTGCGGCACGCCCTGTTACGGGCGAAGGTGCCGCGCTGGAGAACGGATCAAGGTCGTAAAATTCCAATCGCACGCCTGTCATTCCCAAACGCGTTGTCGCCTTTTCAGCCGTCAAATAGGGAGAGAAACAATGCTCTGCAAAACCACGCATCGCTTTGGACGGCACGCTAGTGCCAGCCGCCGCGATACTTGCAAAGCAGATGCTTGCAAGCGTGATGATGCTTTTGTGAGGCAAAATGTTTCCCTTTCAACCCACTCTGCGCGGGCCTATTTACATCTGATGAGCGATTAGCGAATAAAGCCGCTGTTGTTCACACCAAACGTTGTGCGCGCTGAATTGATCATCTCACCGCTTGGCTGGTTCGGATCAAACGGAAGGTTCGGGTTTTGCGTTTGCGGACCATTGCGCACCGGCAGGTTGGTCGTATCGCGTGACATGCCACAAGCCGTCAAAGAACCGATGAGTGCGATTGATTCAATAATACGTGTCATATA
>Ga0206127_1002626_pt1 | contig 17516 bp, 21 predicted proteins | sample Helgoland_Spring_6_FD_148646 | JGI IMG/M metagenome (GOLD analysis project Ga0206127, IMG submission 148646) | Pelagic subsurface seawater microbial communities from Kabeltonne, Helgoland, North Sea - Helgoland_Spring_Bloom_20160419_1 | ecosystem: Environmental > Aquatic > Marine > Epipelagic ...
ATCAGTGTTGGAATATTAAAATCATCCAATAATTTATTAAATTTATTATTTAATACTTTTTTTCTATTTACTTTATTAAATAGTTTTTTTAAATCTTTCTTCTCTATTGGTGTTAACATTTTTTGTGCTAGTTTTTTTTCAATTTGATAGATACTTGTTGAATCACACTCTTCATCTATTAAATTAAACATATTTTTAATTAATTTTTTATATTTAGATTGAATTGATTTATATTTTTTATCTTTATAATAAAATGTTGGTAATCCACTATTATCTTCTGTTAAAAAACAATAATATTTATCATTTTTATATAAATCAACTGATTTATTTAAATCAAATAGTGTTGGTATACCCAATACAAGAAATAGTTTTAATATTGTATAATTACTTGAAATATCAATGATATTAAGGTATTGATATATTGGTTGAAATCCCATTTCATTTCTTTTTTTTATATTTGTAAAAGAATTATAATATTTTTTAATTATATTTTTTTTAGATAATTTTTTAATTATATCTTTTAATTGAAGATTAATTTTATCTTCTATTATTTCTGTATTACTTATTCTGCTTTTGTCTTTTGGTATGTTTGTATGTTTGATCCAATTCGCATTTACATAGTCATAAAAATTATCTTGGGGTCTATCTTTGCCATATTTAGTTGATTTAAATATTTTCAATGACATATATTAATTAAAGTTATTTTAATTACTTATAATGAATATTATTTTATATGTATATAATATAATAACAATGGAACATCGTACAATTAAAAATATTATTAATGGATTCGAAATTAATTTTGATCAAGGTAATTTGGATAATAATTCAGCTTATTATGGGGATGCTGTTATAAGATACGGAACTCATCCTACAAAGTTTGAGATAATTACAGAGGTGGATTATAAAGGAAAGATAGAAGTGTATAATAATAAGATACCAGAAGGCTCACTCATAGTAGACATTCAGGAGCTCTCAATGTTAGGAAAACATATATTATCATTAAACTATACCGACATCGAAAAACAAGGTATTATTGCGGGAATTGGCACATTTATCCTAACAGCATATTTTCAAATGGAAATACATGTTGATGCGTTTAAGCAGAATCATTTCGGAATGTATAACGGTGAAACAATCACAAATAACATTGTCGTAGGAAAAAATAAGATTGGTGAAACCGTTGTAGCTGATACTGGCGTATATCCTTCGGATATGTCTGCGAGTCAGCAGACTGACTATATTAAGAAAGCACTAGATATAACAGCACTCAAAAATAACGCCAATGGTGTTGGTGTTACATTATTGGATTTTTACATGACCATGAATCAAGAGTCTACTGTTGATACTGGTTTATCGGGTGAACTGAATGATCCTGCTAATAATTATGCAATAGGTAATATATTTGCATCTTGGAAAACAGCTGAAACGACTATTAAACATAGTGTAAAAACACCGATAAGTAGTAGCGATGTGGTTAAAATAGATACATTAGTTGGTAGTACTACATCAGTTAAAGAAACTACATATAATATAATTAAGATACTTGAGTCGGTTAATAATATTAAAACAGATTCTAATATAGACATTTATACTGAGGTAACTGAGACGGATCCTGTTACTAATACATTCACAATTAAATTTCATAATGTAGAGTTTAATAAGCTTACAGATGAAAATAAAAAAGAAATCAAAAATTTACTACTAAAATATTTAAATAATCCCAGTGCAACAATTAAATTTCCCGATGCAAAAATTACATTAAGTGAGGGTTCTTTAATTGTTACAGTTAACTTAAATAATTCTATCGGTTCCAATATCTGTTTTTTAAAAGGATCACGAGTGTTAGTGGATACACTTGGATATAAAAATATTGAAAATGTTCAGGCAGGTGATTATATCAATAAAAATAAAGTTTTAAATATTGTTTCACATAAATTAAATGGTACCATTGTTAAAATTAATAAAAATGCATTAGCCCCATTGGTTCCATTCTGTGATACTTTTGTAACACACGCACATAAATTATATTACAACAACAATTCTTTTCTAGCACAACAATTAATTAATGGTAATACAGTTACAGAAGTTGAAGTAAATGAGACAGTTTACAATGTATTACTTAGTGGATTTAAACATAGTAAAATGAGTGTAAATAATATTGAATGTGAAACATTACACCCATTGAATAAAAAAGCAATTAAATGTTACCAAAACTATGTATCTGAACAAATTAAACATAATAATTCTACTCCACTAAGAGCATACAGTATTATTCGCCAATTATTATAAATATAAAAATAAAAATATATTTTTATTATATAAAATCATTTTAATTAAATAATTTTATATATTTTTTAGAAAAGTATAATAAATTATTTGTATATAATATATGACGTCATATTGCGAAATATTAGGTTGTAAGGATAGATATTCTCACGTATCTTCTATGCATCGGTGCGTTAAATGTAAACAGTTCGGTCATGGTATAATTGATTGTATTGATGCACAATCTGTTAAAAAAGCAAATGATATAATTGATAAAAAAATACCAACTGTGTTTCACTGTACTAAACCAGAATGTAGTAATCCATGGACACATATATCATCTTATCATATTTGTGAATATTGTGGAGGGAATCATTCAATTACTGAATGTAATTTAATAAACACTAAAGAAAAAATAATTGAAATAAAATGTCCACTGTGTAGAGTTGATAATATATTTACATCGTATATGAAAGTAAATGGATCTGATAAGACCTGTTGTATTTGTTCAGATAATATTGCCAATATTTATTTACCAGATTGTGGACATAACATAATGTGTTATTCGTGTGCAGAAAGAATAAGAATAACAAGTAATCAAAATATAATTTCAGAATCTGACTTACCACATGCTGTTATTCAAATGGTTTCTCATATTTTTAGTAATAAGATTGGTAAAATATATACAATTGTTAATGTTGGTCTTGGGAATATGTATTATGTGAAGCGTAATAATAATACAGATGAATTAATTGGTTATTTAATGTATTCTGACTCATGGAATGATGAACATATAACAGAATTATATCAATTTATTTATAATTATAGTTTTCTAAAATGTATTATTTATGATCCATTCTCGGTAGTTCAATTTTTAATATAATATATATATAATAATATATGTCTAATAAAAAGACAGAAAGTACAGATTTATTAAAAGATTATATTAAATTAATGTTTGACTCTGTAATATTATCATTGCAACATATTTATTATCATAAAAAAAAATATACTATTCTAATTTCAGGAATAATTATAGCATATTCTATTTATTTATTAAGCAATGCAATTTCAGTTGATGTTACTAAAGCAGAAGATGAAGCTGAAAAAGAAAGAGAAGAAAATATAGTAGATAATGGAAAACCAACTACCAATCAAAAAGATGGTATATTAAAATGGTTATATTATCCAAGTGATACTTTTTCCACAATGTTCGCTTCTCTTATTCATTCATTCTTAAAACCATTTAAAGTAGCTATTAATACAATTGAGGAAACATTAGCAGCATTGGCAGGTGATATTCAAGAACAACGAAAAATGATAAATTATATGCGTGAATCTATTAAAAGGACAACTATTGATACGTATACTAAATTAAATAATATATATCTTAGAATTAGAGCACTTATTCAGAGATTAGTATCAATTTTTTCATCACTTAGTTCAATGTTCAATTCATTATTTTTAGCACTAACTGATATTACTTATACATTTGAATCTATCTTGAATGGACCTCTTGGAACAGTATCTAGGGTTTTCTGTTTTGATGAACATACAAAAATGAATAATGGAAAATATATTAAAGATATTAAAGTCGGTGATTTATTAAATACTAACTGTAAAGTATCATCTATTTTTAAATTTTCATCATATGGTAATAAAATGTATAATTATAATGACATTCTTGTTAGTGGCTCACATTGTGTATTTGAAAATAATAAATGGATTCGAGTTGCAGATAGTCTAATCGCAAAAGAAATTAAATACGATAAACCATTTATATATTGTTTGGAAACAAATACAGCTGAAATAAATATAAATGGTATTCGATTTAAAGATTATCACGAATCAACTGATAAAAAACTATTATATGATTATGAATTAATCAAATTAAATTATTTGAATACAGGTATTCTAATTGTTGAACAAAATAATAAAGATAAATATTATAATCCTGGATTTCATAAAAATACCAAAATAAAAACATGGAAAGGAGTAATACCAATATGTAAATTGAAAATTGGTGATACAGTGAATGGTTCTAAAATTATAGGTATTGTTAAATCAAATAATAAAGATATTATTTTATATAAATATAAAGATATAATAGTATCAGGATTAACAGTTATATATCATAATGATACGTATTGTTTTGTTAAAGATGTCGGTGAACGATTAGGAAATAATAATGATATTATTTATGATCTTTTAACTGACGATGATAGAATATGCTTTAATAATTTAGAATTTAGAGATTTCAATATTTATCAAGATAAAAAATTAAATGATCTAACAGATTACTATCTTGATAGTTATAATAACCTTGAAAGTATAATATTATAAATAATAATTTAATTAAATTATTATTTTATTTAAAAGTCAATATTAATTCCTGAACTTGCTTTCTGTCTTCTTCTACTATTTTGAGTAGTTGTTTCATTTAGATTATTGAGAATATTATCTACTCCACTTGGACCTTTCATTCTTGAACTACCAGATGATTCTGCTCTAGGATCTGGTCGTCTTCCCATCCGAGCATTTGATGCAACGTCTATTCCCTGAGACATCATATTAAACATTGGATTTGAAGCACCTCCCATATTACCATTCATTGTATTTAAGGTAGCCTGGGATAAACTTCTCATTAAATCTGGATTTTTCTTAAGTACTTCATCTAAACTGGGTGCATTATTCTTGAATAATGTATTTGTTAAATGAAACATAAATGCACTTCCTCCAACCATAAACATTAATTTTAATTCAGGTGCCATATTAATAGTATCTGAATATTTGTCGTGTAATTCTTCAAATACTTCATCATAATCATTAATGTTTTCCATCTGACTTTCTGACCATCCAGTAAGTTTTAAATCAAGTGGGTTAAACTTTTTATTTAAATATTCAGTACCACTCGTAAAACCCATTAGAACTTTTCTATACATTCGAATACTCTTCTCAACATCTCTCTGTCTTTTTACTTTATTATGTTCATATCTGATATCATCTAAATTAGAGGCGAGTGTGTATTTTCTAGATATTCTGTAACCTTGTCTTTCAAGTTTATCTAATTTATATAATAAATCTTGTTTCTCTGTAATTATATCTTCATATGACATTGGTTTTTTTGGCTCTTCAAAATCATCATCATCATCATCATCATCATCATCATCATCGTCATCATTATTATTTGTAAACATTGTAGAAAAAGGATTATCATCATTATCATTATCATCCTCATCGTCCTCATCAGTATCATTATCCTCTACTCCAGACAAGTTTATATCAGGCACATCATTATCTTCTTCATCGGATGACATATCAGATGTTTTTTTAGGGTTCGCAAGAAATCCAAGACCATCTAAAGGGACTCTTGTTTTAGAAACAGATATATTGTTCACCGAATTTCCACTAGAGGGAGTTGAGGGTATCGTAATTTTACTGTCATCTTTCACTATACTCATTTATATATTTTATAAGAAACTATTTACTTAAATATTACGCAGTTTTATTGGAACGGTATTTTTTAATAGTATTTAATGCCTCCATATATTCTTTTTTTGTTATATCTTTTTTTTTTAAAAGTTGTTTTGGTATTATACAACTATTACTTGTTTCTTTTAATAAATATGTAAAAACTAATATAAATAATAATGTTATTAATAGTGCAATTTTAATATCTTTTGTGGCAACAAAAGCTATACAAAATACAACAAGTATTCGTACAATTTTTTTATCAAATAAATCATCGAAAAACTCTGGTATTTCCTTTGCAATATGTCTACCACCTAGATTCATTAAAAGCATTGCTAACCCACTTAATAGTTTACTATTATTTAATATACCTAAGTAACTCATATATTGTTATGTTATATTATAAAATTAAGTATGAGTCTTACACTTCTGGTAAATAGAACCACGGGGATCCGTCTTATCAATGATTCCTTCCATCATCCAATAGTAATCATTGTCTGATCCACGGGTATACCAATCTGATTCACCACTAACTGGTTCACCAGAATAACCAGTATACACAGAACCATTGTACTGAATCTCTCGCTTAGATGGATTATTCGAATGTTTGATTTTGTCTGACATGTTATAGTATTTAATCTATTAAAATGATTTATATATTATATTATTTCGTTTTTATTTAAAACATAGAATATATATATGTATTATGTTTACTCTAGTATCAGAAGGTAATGAAAGTAAGTATATTATTTATAAAGATTTTGAAAAGAATATTAAAGATAAGAAGAATTGTATAGATAAATATGTTAAAATGTGGAATAAAATCAAGAAAATCTCAAATCCATATGAATTAATTCACAATATTAATAAAAATAATTATAAGCCTATAAGTCGGTCATATTATAAAATGTTAGAAATGATTTCTGATTATAATTTATTAGATAGTAATAAGAATAGAGTGGCATGTTTGGCAGAAGGACCCGGTGGATTTATTGAAGCTATATATAATTTCAGTAAGGTCAAAAATAAACAAGTCAGTATATACGGAGTTACTCTACCACCAGACAATGACAATGATATTCCAAAATGGAATAATTTAAAAATAAATGATTTTATAAATACAAAGATAATCTATGGCGATTTATGTCAGAAAAATGATATTACTGGCTTTATGAAATATATAGATACCAAAGTTGATTTTGTTACAGCGGATGGTGCTGTAGATTATTCTACTAATTATAATAAACAAGAACAATTATCATATAAATTATTCTTAGGGGAAATATTAACAACATTTATGATTCTTAAAAAGGGAGGTTCATATGTTATGAAAATTTTTGATACATTCCGTATAGTAACTATTAAAATACTAGGATTATTATATGAATATTTTGATGAATTTACTATTTGTAAACCTAAAACTAGTAGAGTATTAAACTCCGAAAAATATGTTATATTAAAAGGATTCAAAGGAATTAATAATACTAAATTAGATGAACTATTAGAATTATTAATGGGATTAAATGAAAATACACTAGATTTAAATATTACAACATTAACTAATGATTTTATTCATATTATAAATGAGTATAATATAAAATTTTATAATCAACAATTGAATTACTTAGATATAGCACTTAATCATGCTAAAAACTTTACAATGTTTGATAAATCTGAAATAATAATAAAGCAAAAAAAATTAGCAATAGAATGGCATAATATTTATGGTATTTAATTACTTATCATCTGGTACCTTTCCTTTAACATACTCATCATAGTATCTTTGTCCCATATATAATGAGGCATCATCATAACTAACATCCTTTTTGACTACCTTTTCTCTGACATTTAGCATTTCGATAATTCTTTTCATTTCAAAATTATGAGGATCATCTACTATTTTTGTAACTAATGCTGGATAGTTTTCGTAATATTCTGTGAATTTTTCAATTGTAGCAATTCTACTTACATTATTATTTCTAGTATAATCAAGTACTTCAAGAATCATCTTAATAATATATTCTTTTGAATCTTTATTTAATTTACTTTCATCCATTTTAGGAAGTGTTTTCTGTTCTGTGTTGTCTGAATTCATTAGTTAATATATTATAATTTATATTTAAATATACTATATGAAACGAATTTTAATATTTGTATTATTTATTATTATTTTATATTATTTATATAAATCTTCAAAAAATAGAACCGAATACTTTGAAGATTATTTAAATTTATTAGATAATATTGATGAAGTGTATGCTAAATTTTATAATATAGTTTTCAATGAAAAGTTTGTATTTGATTATGATTATAAAATTATTAAGAAAACATTAAATAATAATAGTAGACTATTAGATGCCGGAACTGGAACTGGTAAATATTATAAATATTTTAAGAATTATAATATAATTGGAGTGGATGTTTCAAAAGAGTTTTTAAAACATGCAAAAATTAATTCTCCATTGGGGAAATTTGTAGAAGGAAATCTTGTTAATCCCGGATTATTTAAAATAAAACAATTTAGTCATATTTTATGTTTATTAGAAACATTATATCATAATAGTTATAAAAATCAAGCAATTATTCTTAAAAACTTTTATAAATGGTTAGAACCAAACGGTTATTTATTCATTCATATATTTGATTATGGTAAATTAGTACCATCTCCTAGAAATTATAGTACATTATATGTTGATGATTATAAGAATCTCCATTCATACACAGAGTTTCCCAATTTTAACCACGATGCTTATTATATTAAGAATGATAATAATGTAACATACAAAGAAAAATACACAATGAATAAAACAAAGAAAATTAGAATGCAGGAAACCACATTACATATTCCTAAAAATAAAGAAAAAACAATTAAACAAATATTAGAAGTTGGATTTAAATTACATAATACACATAAAATGGAATTCTATGATGATACAGATATGGAATTATATGTTTTTAAAAAATAAAGATATACTATATAATGAGCGAATCAACCGAAGAACATGGAAAATTTATGTTAAAAAGAAATAAACACACAAATACAATTAAAAATATTTTTAAACATTCGAGTAATGAGAACTTTACAATGAGTAACTTATCAAAATACAATAAAACGATAATAGGATTTAGTATTGTTATTACCATTCTTATAACGATGTCTCTGTTATTTAAGTTTATATTGAAAAAAAAATATTTACCTATATTATAATATGCCTACTTATTCCGAAAAACAATTTCAGAAAGATTTAAAAGAACTTAATTCCTTAATTGGATCATTCAAAAAAGGTGGTGGTAGTTGCGGAGCTAAAAAAGTTCAGGAAGACTTTATGACCGGTGGTAAATCAGTTCCTGATGTACGCTCTTTCAGTCTTATTACCCTTGATGGTGAGAAAATTGTAAATGGTGGTAGATACGAAATCAAAAATGTTTACTCACGTGGTTCCAAAAAAGGCCAGACTGTTAAGAACAAGCCAACCCCGTTAGATGCTGCGAAGAAAGCCTTCACCTCTAAATGCAAAGCAATGAAATCAGGTAACAAGCAGAAATGCCGTATTACATTTGAAATCCAGGAAACCACACGTGGTTCAAACAAAAAGGTATACGGTCCATACTATGGCTACATGAAGAAACTTGACAAGCCACGTATTGTTAAATACCCCGGAAAAAAACCAGTTAAGTATTTTTACATTCCCCATGTAAAACTTGTTGGTTCAAATAAATAAATAATATAGATAATAATTATATGGTATATAATTATTATACATTAATTGATTTCCCATCAAAAGGAGAAACCTTTGGAAATTATAAAGCTAGATCACCTTCACAAGCGGCCAAAAAAATAATTAACAAATTGGCAAAAATGAATGATATTCATAATAATAAATTAGCAAATACACAACTAATTGTTGTTAATATTAGAAATACTACATCTAATAAGGAACATAAATATGTTGGAACAAGAATAAAATTAGCAAATCCAATAGAAGTTATGTATCCAAACAATAGAATAGTCAAACACTGGTTCAAAACAGTTGTATCAGATTATGATAAATATTATGGTAATTAATTATATATGTCAGAAAAACAAAATAATAATCTTAGTCATGTTTTAAAACAACTTAAAGAAAATAAAAAATATGATACCGTACAACCAATTAAAGAAGACTTCCAGAGTTATTCTACTTTTTCAGAGGTTCGAAAAACAATCCCCCAAAAATCAAATTCATTACTTGCAACTATAAAAAACTTTATTTTTAAAACTCAGTAAAAACTTAATTAATATTGTAATATTTAGTGTGTTATAATAGTTATTTATAAATATATATTAATTAATATATATATAATGGAAGTTGCAGAAGAAACAATATTTAAAATAGAAAATGGTGATTTTATTCCACTTTTAAAAATAAAAGGAATTACTCGAATAAAACATATACATAATTATGTTAATGATAAACCATTTTATTTTATAACAGTTAATGATATCAAAAATATTATTGAGTATGATTTAAAATTGAATACATTAACACCAGATTTTAATATAATTATTATTGGTAAAAAATCTACAATTAAAAATAGTAAATTGTCATCAAATATTTTATACACATTAGATGAGCAATTAAATAAAATATTTGAAATTGGTGATGAAATTAAAGTATACATAGCAAATCCGAATAGAAGAATTATACATATTACTACTATTAATGATATATTACATCCAACTTTTGATATAAATAAATATAAAATTAATAATATTCATATTCCTTATCTTATTATTGAAAATGCATTAAGTAAAGAATTGTTAGAAAAAGTAATAAATTTTTATAATAAAAAAAAAAAATCTAATTCAGTAACAGAACATTCTCATAGTACCAAAAATAGATTACATGTATATCCTGATTCAGAATTAGAAAAAGAATTGGATAATAAAATATCTAGATCTATATTACCAGAAATTAAAAAAGTTTTGTATTTTGATATTAAACATAGAGAAACTTATAAAATATGTTCTTATGATGCTGAAACATCTGGGCGTTTTCACGCTCACCGAGATACACCAGCCCCATATCAACATAGAAAATATGCAATGACATTATTTTTAAATGATGATTATGAAGGGGGTGAGTTTCACTTATTAGAATATGGATTAAAAATAAAACCAAAAGCTAATACAGCATTTATTTTTCCTGGTATATGTACTCATAAAGTATTAGAAGTTACTAAGGGTTCTAGAATGGTAATAATTACTTTTTTTGTTAATGGTGAAACTAGACCACAATATAAAATGAAATCTCATTTTTATGATGATAAAGGAATTATTGAAAGTGAAATTTATCCCAATTAATTTATATTATATATTATATATTATGGAGTTTAAAACTATCAGACAACATTTAAAAAAAGGAAGTTTAATGAAATTTTTAAAAAAAAATGAAAAAAATAAAATTTTTGATTTTTTTCATTTGAATAAAGAATTATATCCATATAAGTATAATTCTGTTGAAAAAAACATACACTTTATATGGATTGGAAGTATAATACCAGATAAATATATTAAAAATATTAAAACATATATTACAAATAATAAAAATCATAAAATATATTTGTGGGTATCCCATAATATCATAATTGAAAGTGTTATTGTGAAAAATATATCTGAACTTCGTATTATTAACAATAAAGAATATATTATAGCAAGTCATTATGGTGCAAAAGCAGATATTTTAAGATATGAAATTATATATAATTATGGTGGAATTTATTGCGATATAGATAGCATTAGTTTGAAAGAATTTGATATCATTTTTGAAAAAGATACAGTAAGTTATATTTATCCATTATGGAATAATTTAACAAATGCATTTTTATGTTTTTCTAAAAATAATCCTTTTCTTCTTTATTGTATTAAATGCTTACCTTATGCAATGCAATTTAATCTACCACATCATTATTTAACAGGTCCCACATTTTTTACTACGTGTTTCTATTACTATAATAATAATAATATTAATTTAATTCATCAGTCAAAAATAATTCATAGGTCGAAAGATGGATATACTTATCATACGAATGATGCTAATTGGAAAACTTAGTTATCAATTTTTTTAAAAACAAATGTTATAGTATATGAAACTATTGTTTTTAATCATTTCTTCTCATGATAGTTTAAGAAATAAATTAATTGATTTCGTCGATTATAATAATTTATTATTTTCAAAAAATAAAAATGAACATACAATTGAATATTACCATTTATATAATACTACTGAACACAATGATTACTATATAGATGAATCTACTAATTCACTATATTTGAATGGAGTTGAAAATTATAAGCCAGGAATCTTTAATAAAACAATCAAAGCATTGAGGTACTTCAAAAATTCTAATTATAGCTTTATTATACGAACAAACTTGTCAACTATTTATTTATTTAAAAATTTATTGATATTTCTTGAATCTATACAAAACACAAATTGTGTTTATGGTACTTCAAGAGGATTATTTAAGCATACTGAAGTAAGTATGGGGTGTAATTTCAAATTTCCAATTGGGTATAATATTATTATACCCTCTCAAGTTATTAGTAAAATAATATTAAATTATGATTTAAATAAGTCATTTATTGATGAAAAATCAGAATCAATTGCAGATGATTGTTTACTTGGTTATATTTTACATAAAACTGATATAAAACTTCAAGATATTAGATATAATATCTATACATATGATTTTAATAAATCATATATTGAAAATAAAAAATTGATAAAATCTAATACTATTTTGATTAGGAATAGATTATATGATAACATATTAAAAAATCGGATTAATAAAGAAATAGTAGTATGGGAAACTTATTTAAAAGATGAGTATACTAATAGTAGTTAAAAAGAATAATAATATTTCTATATATATATATAGAAATGATAAAAGTAAGTATAGTTATACCTACATATAATAGATTTCAATATTTAATGACTACAATTGATTCTATAAAAAAACAAACTTATAATAATATTTCTATATATATATATAGAAATGATAAAAGTAAGTATAGTTATACCTACATATAATAGATTTCAATATTTAATGACTACAATTGATTCTATAAAAAAACAAACTTATAATAATATAGAGATAATTGTAGTTAATGACAGATCTAAACAAAAAGAGTACTACGATTATGATTGGAATAGTAATAATATAATAATTTTACATTTAGATAAAAATAGTAAAGATATCTTTGGATTTGCATGTGCTGGATATGTTAGAAATAAAGGTATTGAAAAAGCTAATGGTGAATATATTGCTTTTTGTGATGATGACGATTTATGGTTTCCTAAAAAATTAGAACTACAAATACAATCTATGGAAGAAAAAAAAATATTGTTTTCTTGTACTGAAGGATATTTTGGAAGATTTAAATTTGACAAAAATAAAAAATATAAAAAATATAATGCAGAAGAATACTACATTACATTACAACGGATATTCAAAAATAAAAATAAAGATTATCTAAAAAATGGTTTCCCTGAAATATGGAATCAAGATTTTCAAAAAACACATAATTGTTGTATAACATCTTCTGTCGTAGTTAAAAAAAGTATATTAAATAAAGTGGGTAATTTCAAACATATAAATAATGGACAAGAAGATAAACATTGTTGGATATTATGTTTGGAATATACAAATTGTTTATTTATAAAAGTTCCTCTTATGTATTATGATGCTGCTCATGGAGATGGAAAAAATTATTGAAAATTATCAATATATAGTTTTTTAGTATTAACTCTATGACCAACATAATAATCTCGTGTATTTTTTAAAATTGTAGATATTGGAGTATATTTTTTTGTAATTTTTGTACTATAATCATAAGTAATTGCAGTGTTATTATGATCTAAACAATTATCTTTATTTAAAAAATCTTTTAAATATTCTTTTATAAAATTTTGGTCATCTCCATATATAAATCGACTTCTAGAGTTTAGTATATTATAATTAATAATTGAACTATAAAAACTAAAGACATCATTATTTTTTTTTAAATAATCTACACATCTAAAATAATAATCTCCAGATTTATGACAAATCTTAATATCATTATTAATTTTCTGAATGATTAACTGTTCTTTATTATCCCACAAACACATAGATGTATTACCATTGTAAAAATTCTCAAAATCCTTTTTAAATATTTTCATAACTTTTGTACAGGAATTATCGTGTGGGCTAATAATAATTTTATCATCTTTATATAATACATTACAGTAAGCTTTCCATGGTTGATAATAAAATTTTTTATTTTTATCTATTGGATTAGTAGGTGTTTCAACAGACTCAGTTACAGTTAATTTATTATTCTTAAATCCGAACATACCACCCATTATAATATGTCTATGACCAGGTAAAACTTCATGAATTAAATGTAGTTGTATATCACTGTTTAACCATTCAGATAACATAGTTTTTTCATAAAAAGTTATAATTGAATCTAAGTCTCTACTAATAAATATATCAACATTAGGGTCTGATATAGGAAAAAATCTATGATACATTGTTCCAATTAAGGTATTAATTTTGATTATTTCAATGTTATTATCATTTTTTATTTTTGAAATAAAATCCATATTTGTTGTGTTATCAATATATACTCTTAATATCCAATCTGGTAATATTAATTTATTTAAAGCAACATTTAATAATAACCCATAATTGTAAATATCTTTATTACCATATAACGATGTAGATATAATTTTCTTATTAGATTTATTTATTATCTTAATATTCTCTATACTAATATTATTATATAGTTTATTAATACATATATCTTTTTCATCTTGTTTATTTATTCGTCTTAAATCCATTGTATGTAATACAAAAGATGATCGTGTATGTACTTTTTTTATATGAGGAGTATTTGTAGGTGAATAGATTAAAATCTGAGACTGTTCACAAATAATAAGTTCTATAATTGATAAAATAAATGAATCATAACTATATTTAGTATGATCTAATATATGAACTTTATTACTATTAAATATTTTCATGTCTTTAATTTTAAGTGCCTGTGGTGGTAAACATACAAAAATTTTATTAACTAAATTTTGTTTGTTATTTTCAACTAAATAATTAATTATTGATTGATATACTATACTTTCATCATAATTACTATAACTATCTTTGAATGAATGATAATTACATAAATCTCGTGTTCGTAAATGAAAAGTACAATAATTTTTAGCTTTTAAATTTAAATCATTTAGTACATTGTTTGTAAGAATATTAATATTATTACTAAAAATTAGCGACTTACTAATCTCATTATAATCATTCAAAAATATTTTGTTATATCCACATGCAGAATTTAAACAACCATTTTTACTACAAGTGTTTAATTTAATAGTATTAAATGTTCCCACTAAAACTAAAATTTCGTCTTCTATTTCATTTAATTCTTTGAGTTTATCTGTATTAATTATAAATTTTGTATTTACACTTTTAAAGTTAACATTTGACAAATTATAATAATCTTTCTGTTGTTTATAATATGAATCAGTTAAGTTTTTTTCATTTTTACTTCGAATGTTATAAACATTATTAATTTTTATATGAGATATCTCTTTAATATTAATACATTTCACTCTATTATTAAAATAATCCAGATCAAAAATATCAGAAAATTTATAGTAATTCTTACAATCATTTCTAATAGTTCCATGTGGTACAAAAATAGGTTCAACAATTATTCGATTGGTATGTTTGGCAATTATACATGCTTCTTTCAACCCCAATAATTGATTACCAAACCCACAAATACCAATATGAATTAAATATTTAACCATTGCTATATATACTAATATGAAAGAAATATTCAGATTTGAACAATTTCAAAATATAATAAATGCTATTTTTTCAATACCATTTACTAATTGATAACAGTGATCTGGAAAAATTATAAATCATTAATGTAACACATCATTAACTGTTAATGTATATTCATTTAATTGATTATCTGTACAGTTAATATCTTTGTCTGAAATGTATTTTACCGGTATTTCTAAATCAAATGATTTATAAAAATCTCTATTTGGTCCAAGTAATTTATTTAATCTTTCTGTTATATCAACATCATTACTAACACATGCTAAAAATTCTTTTTTATATCCTTTCACATTATTTTCGATTTTCAATGGGAACTGAAAATCCTTATCAAAAATAACAGAATATTGTTTTTTATTATGTGTATAATCAATATCAACGTATTTCATATTTGGATATCTATCTTTATATTCTTTAAATGTTTCTAATTTCTTAGTATACGTAATATAAGTATTATTAGAATCATATAATTTTATAGAAATGTTGTCATTCTTTTCATTCTTTTCATTTCGTGTTGCCTTGTATAATAAAATACTATCAATTATGTCTGTCTTAAAATAATATAATCCTCCTACTATTGCAATAGCAGTACCCCAGTAATATAAACTATTCATATATGTATTAATCAATACATATATTTATGTAGGTTTTAAAATTGATTATAAATGATATTTATAACCAATCAACTAATATAATAGATATGAAAACAGTCAAATCTTTTCCAAATCTATATAAGATAACTAAAAGTAAATACACCTGGTGTATTGAAGTAGTTGAAGATGATTCAAAGTATTTTATCAAAACAGCACACGGTACCATTGGTGGTAAACAAGTCCCCCATCTAAAAGAGGTCAACCGAGCTAAAAGTAAAGATACTATTAAAGATCAAGCTATTTTTGAAGCAAACGCTAAATGGCAGAAGAAAAAAGATGAAGATGGTTATTCTACTGACAGCAGTAAGACAACTATTATTATTCGTCCTATGTTAGCCCATACTTTTGATATGAAAAAACTAGATAAGCCAGGACGAGCAGTCAACATCAAATTACCTTGTTTTGGTCAGCCAAAATATGATGGTATTCGTTGTGTAACTCATTTTAATGGAAAAGAAATCATTATGGTTACTCGTAAAGGCAAGCCGTTCCATTTTATGGATCATATTCGAAAGGATTGTTTAAAAGTTCTAAGTAAAAAGTTTAAAGGAGTTCAATCTTGGTATTTAGATGGAGAAATCTATACACCAGATCTTACATTCCAACAGATTACTGGGTTATGTAGGTTATCTAAAACTGTTTCAGAGGAAGATGCCAAAAATATGAAAAAACTAAAATATTGTATTTATGATTGTTTTAATACAGATGATCTATCTATTCCTTTTAGTAAAAGAGTAATGTTAATTGCTTCTTTCCCTAAGACAAAAACCATCTGTAAGGTGCCAACAACTTTAATTAAAACAAAAGAAGAGATTGAACCATTACACGATATGTTTGTTTCTGAGGGATTTGAAGGATTAATGCTTCGTAATATGGATTCACCATATCAAATTGATAAACGAAGTAAGCATCTACAAAAGTATAAGAAATTTGTAGATAGTGAATATGAAATTACTGGTTTCAAAGAAGGAAAAGGTGATGCAAAAGGCACTGTTGTGTGGCAATGTGTTACTGAAAGTGGTAAATCATTTTCAGTACGACCAGTTGGAACAACTGCACACAAAAAGAAACTCTTCGAAAATGGTGATGACTATGTAGGTAAGCTACTTACTGTTGTGTACCAAGAATTAACAGATGATGGATTGCCACGATTTCCAGTTGGAAAAGCAATACGTGATCCGGATTATTAATATTTAAATAGTAAAACTTATAATTATTATATGATTAATCCTTTAATAAAAG
>Ga0206127_1002631_pt1 | contig 17484 bp, 17 predicted proteins | sample Helgoland_Spring_6_FD_148646 | JGI IMG/M metagenome (GOLD analysis project Ga0206127, IMG submission 148646) | Pelagic subsurface seawater microbial communities from Kabeltonne, Helgoland, North Sea - Helgoland_Spring_Bloom_20160419_1 | ecosystem: Environmental > Aquatic > Marine > Epipelagic ...
TTTGTAAAAGATATATATTTGCACACGCTAAAATAAATTTATTCTAGCAAACTCCTCCTTAGCTCAGTTGGTTAGAGCATCTGACTGTTAATCAGAGGGTCCTTGGTTCGAGCCCAAGAGGGGGAGCAACTTATAATGATAAAACCGTTATACTATTATAGTGTAGCGGTTTTTTTATGCCATACAATTAGAAATGTAGATTTAGGAAGATTAGGTTGTGGTGATGTATTTGAGAAATGCACTTCGGATGTTTATTGTGACGGATTACCTTTATCAATGAACGTAGAGGTTTGGTCAAGTAAAGAAGGTAAAGGCTATGAATATAGCGAAGGTAAACTGGACGATGAATTTGATGATTCTCAAAGCCTACATTATTGGCAATTGGCGGGGAATGATTCACCTATCAAACTAGTATTCTAACCCATTTTCTTATCACAATTCTTAGTCACTACTCTTTATTTTGTATGTGTATTACAAAATCACGGCACGACATAAAGGGAAATTTACAGGAGGTATTTGGTTTACTCATTAAAGCTTTTTTGTTTTAAAAACTTCTGAAATTTGAAAAAATAAATTAATTGAAAGCCATTATTAATCCTCTATTAAGTTTAACTGGCTGGGGGAATAACATTCTAATTTCTAGGTAGAATTCTTTGGATTACATTAAAAATCGTTTCAATATCACATTTATAGCTATGCTATTTACCCATATTTTTAGGAGCTAAATCTATCTCATCTAAATTAGTTCGTTCATCTATGTTTGATTCACTTTTCAATTTATAACAACACAGGGTGTGATTTCTATGTAAGACTTCTAAGTCTTCAATTTTTGTTAATTCGGTTTTAGGGTTAATTATTCTCTAAACTAATTTCTTAATTCCGCCTTTCAGATGTTCAATTTGAATAGATTCTAGTTTACCATTTTTATCTTTAATATTCTTTTGTTTGAATAGCTTGTTGAACTTTGTTCTTAGGTTACTATTCATAAAATAACCTTCATTTATTTGTAGTCCATCTAGTTCTTCTGGAACTTCTTTTTTTAAAAGGACAAACAATTTATATGTTATTGGATAATAATGATATCCGTCTATTTGTCTTATCATATGGATAATTCCATACTTGTTGCATTTTGTTAAACTTAAATTTTGTTTTTTGAATTCTTTTAAACCGCCTATGATTAACAACCTGTTAGATATAATGTTGTCTTCCTGTTTTGGAGAAAGTGGGACTACTTTAAACTTAAAATTCTCTTCTGAATCCATTTATAAGAGACAAGTTTAGCTAATCCAACTCACAATCCCATATTAGACCGTTTTCATCAAAGCCCTCAATCGTACAAGCGTAGGTGTCACCGCTTTTTGAATCAAATACAGTGTACCACCCCATAAAATCTGTTTCTCCATCATTATCGCTCAATAAATCAAAGATGGATTTATAAATATCGGTTGAGATAGGATCAGTGCCTAAAAATATCTTGCTACCATTTGTAGATTGGGTGGCTAAAAACTTTAATACCAGGTTATCACTGTCAAATTCGGAATTGAAAGTTAAGTTTGGTATACTAACTCCAACAGCAAGTTCTTCTTCATTAAATGAAATCAAGTCGTTTAAATTATACCTTTCCCTCAATTCATTTGCTTCTTCCTTTTTCTTATAGAAATCTTCATCGTTTTCAGCGTACCAGTACAGAAAGCAATCCTGATTCGTTTTTACCTCAATATAATTAGCCATAATTTTTAAAAATTTTCTGTTCATAACAAACTTAATAAAAAATTACTTCATCTGCTGATGTAAGAGCCCCCTAATTTAAAACCCTCAAAATTCAATTCTGTTTTGAGATCCTAATTTCTTAAAACAGAAAGTTCCGGCTGCAACTTTGAATAATAAGGGGAGCGATATTAGACAAGAGGTCATTTTTGACCTCTTGTCTTTTTTTACCACTTTTTAAAACCTTGCTGGCCAACATAATAGACTTTATCTCTGGAGTGAAAATGTTGTTGCAACTCTCGAAATCAAAATTTTCGAATTTTTCGATAAAGATGCAACCAAGAATCTTTTGTTTTGTCTTTCCATCCGCCTTATCCCAATAGACGCTTAAGTTTTCAATCATAGGAAGAATTTTGTTCAAATATTCTTTAAAAGGACTCTTCGTGGACTTCAACCGTTCCAACTAAATCTGTTTATGAATTAAGTCTGATTTAATCTTTCAACTTCATTTAGTATCAGATAATTTTTATATTTACATATGATTTATTTAAATTTATAAAAGTATGAATGATAAAAAAATTAACATTAGTATACAGGAGTTGGTTTACAGAGTTTCAGCTGCTACAAGGTCATCAATGACTCACGAATTTTCAGATTTTTAAATAGGATATGGTTGGCAAGTTAATGAAGATGTTTTTGTGAGTGATGTTGAAGGATATGTAGGTCTTTTTTTTACTGATGGTGATATTTTAGATAAAGAAACGGTTGAACAAAATATAGAATGGGGATTGGGTGATTGTGAGGAGTTTATGCTTGATTTTTATCAGGTCAATTACGAAGGGAAGAATGAAAAAGGTAAAGATGAAGAATTTACAGGCACATTAAGAGATTGTTTACGTAAATTCAATATGGCTTCTTTTAAAAAACAATGGAAACTTGAAGATCTTAATGAAAATTGGAAGGGATATGAAGAATATATTTTTAATGATACTGAATCTGAAGAGAGTTACGAAGACATTTTTGATAAATATTAAATTATCTAAATTTTTATTATGAATACAATCACAATCAAACTTCAGTTTTCTGAAAAAGATCTTGAAGATAGTTTCCTTGAGAATATTGACTATTATTGTTTTGATGAGGAAGTTGAAATTCCTTTTGAAAAATATAAAATTCAAAATGGAGATAGTTTAGATATTGCTTTTGAAAAAATACTTTCAGCTTTTGACGATCTTGACGATGGATTAATAGATGAAAACGAATTAGAATTATTACAATTGGTAAAATCGGCTATGGAAAAAGCATCCGATTATTACGAAGGTAATCAAAGTGGTGACCAGATGGTAGAATACGCGAAAATTCGTGTAACGGGCTATAGTAATGATAAAACTGTAGAAGAAAAGTTTTTTGATCTACCTAATTGGTTATATGAGTGGAGTTAAAGAGTTGCCTAACTCTAAACAATAGCCATATTACTTATCTCCCCATATAATCTTATCCATATCTTCCAATAGTCCTAAATCCTTTTCGTCAAGCGTTTGAATCGTACCTGTCCTTATCTTCACTTGTAAATTCTGTTAGATTTTTTTTTATATTTGGTTATCTAAATTTTTATTATGAGTAATATTGAAGGAATTAGTATTTCGAAAACAGAAAAAGATGTTTATTATTTTAATTATAAATCTTTACCAAATCAAACCTTCGAAAAGATGAAAGGAGGAGAAGAGATTGGAATCTACTCTTTTTTTGAAACAGAACAAAATATCGATGCAATTGCCGGTTTTGCATATCTAATACATAATGCAGATTCTAGCAAAGGAACGGCAACTATAACATTTCAAGGAATTATAAATTTTGATGAAGAAACCGTTCAAGTTATCAAGCACACAGAACCATTTGGTTCTGATGAGATTCAAATAGTTTTAGATGAAACACAAGATTTTTCTAATGCTAGATATCCGATCCAAGGGAAAGAAGATATTTCTGCAGTTAAGCAAAGACTTGATGACCTAACTAAAGAATGGAATATTAAGTGGGAATCAAATCAAATATTAAATAATGAATTAAAAGAAGTTTAAAATGGAACTAAATAAAGAACTCCAAGAATATATAAATGAGGAAAGCATTGGTTGGTTTTGTGAAATAGCCAAAATTTTGAGATTTGGAAGAGCAAAATTAATAGAGGAGGGGTATGAAGAAGGCGATGATTTAGAAGCCGAACTACATTATATGCTTTTTGAATATATCGAAGATGAAATCTACGGAAATGCACCATCAAATTTTGAATGGCTAAATAATTATGTTAAAGAAAATCCTTGGGACAGTTAGTTGGAAATAAATTACTTATCTCCCCATATTATTTTATCCATATCTTCCAATAGTCCTAAATCTTTTTCGTCAAGCGTGCTAATAGCTTTTGTGAATAAATATGAGATTCTTTAAATTAGAGTTTCTATGTCTAAAAGAAAATTAACAGAATTTACAAGTGAAGATATGCCTAGGTACGATTTGAAATAGATGTACGAGATACATCTATAAATTTAATGATATTTTTCAATAATAATATCTTCAGAATAATGTTCAAAATTTAGTTTTTTAAACAAGTTCTTTTCATCTCTTCTAATACTACTTTTTTTATGCTGCTCGGCCGTAACATTACATTGAGCCCACAAAATCAAATTTCTAGGTAACCAATTATTAGCCATATCATCAACAACTTTAACAACGAAGAGAAACCATTTATCTTTTTTTAATTCATATAAGTATTTATAGGGGTCATTATCGTTCTTTATTTTTAATTCTTTTATTAATCTACTATCAATTTCATTTTTTACTCTTTCACCAATTGTTGTTACCCCAATTATATGGTCATTTACACACCTGATTCAGGTTTTTTCGTTTTTTCTTGCTTCATTTGCTTTTCTAGTTGAAAGTCCTGATCTTTTAGGAGTCAGGTTTATAATATTATATCCCAATAATAATCTTTGAAATTGTTTTGATTTTGAAGAAGACCTTTTACCATCACTAGATTTTCTATAATATGAAATTGCATCATCATAATTATGTATATTATTATTATAATCATAAAATTTTCCAGCCGCATACTGAAAAAGATGCAGTGAAAATGTATATTTAATTTTATTCTTGTTTTCTACCCAATAATTGTCAACAGAAGTTTTAGATAGCTTATATAATTTTGATTCTCTTACTTTCACATCCCAAATATAACAATTATCTAAAACTTATTAATCTTCTCCCTTTATAGAGTACTATGTTGTTTAAAGGTCTATTGTAGCTGGTTATTATAGCTAGGCGTGGATTTTTTTATTTAATTATCATATATTTATATTTAAATTTTTAATTATGAGTAATAATAGCATAAAGTTAACAAGCTATGCAGTGAGAGGATTAAATAAAGGAAGAACTGAAGAATGGGAAGGTGATGTGCTTGATATTTTAAGATCAAATAATATTCCCTTTGAAGTTAGTGGAGATAGAGTTTATCTTATAAGTAAAGAAGCTTATGATGCGGGAGTTGAAATAAAAAGTGGTAATTATGAAAAACCATATTCAAAATTTTGTTTGAGTTTAGCAGATTCATTTGAAAGCTCAATTTCTATGGGAGAAGCTCCAATTAATAAAGATCATTTACCATTGTTGTACAATCTCTTTCAAACAAATTTATTATTTGATATAATTTTCTCTAATAACTCGGAAATTGAATCTTTAGAATGCAAAATAACTCATAACAAAGAAGAAGATTCATATCATTTTGAATCAATTCCAGCTCCATAACAGAATCAAATGAATAAAATCAATATCAAACTTCAGTTTTCTCAAGAAGATCTTCAAGATCCTGACCTTGAGCATATTGACTATTATTGTTTTCAGGATATTTTTTAAATTCCTTTTAAAAAATATAAAATTCTAAAAGAAGATAGTTTAGATATTGCTTTTGAAAAAATAATTTTCATTTTTTTTTCTCAACTAGTTATGTGATATATATTATTCAAGGTTATTCAATAATTCATTTGGATTTATCTCTTCATAGTCTACTTCTACTTTATTAAGTCTGGCATTAACAGAAGTAATTTTACAATTATCATAAATGAATTCTAGGTCATGGATTTCAACAGGTTCTTTAAACTCTTCTGAATTATAAAAGTCACCTTGATATAGAATTTTCATTATAGGTTCAATCTCTTCATAATCATCCCAGTCCTCGTCAAAACAAATTTGTTTGGTTAATGAAATGTTATCAAGATCATTGTCAATGCAGATTTCATCTTCATCATAGTTAAAGGGGAAGAAGGTGAAGATTGGTTAGAAATAATTTCAGAAACAGAATATGATTCAAAAGAAATTGAAACTTCATATTTCTTTGTAAAAAACGGAGTAGCTATTGAACTCTATGAGGAGGAGGGTGAGCTATACTACAGTGAGAACGGAAATAAATTTTAAAATTTATTTATTTCAGAAACTATTACTACTCTTGCCGATGAGTTATCTATATCCCATCCTTCGAATTCTGGAAAAGTCTTAGTGTCAGATTATTCTTATTCTACTTTTAACTCATTTTATTCATTAGGTTTAATAGTATTGGATATTCTTCACATATACTCTTTAAAACATCATCTTCTAAGAGTGTGTTATTATCTATAAAGCTCTTATAATTATCATTATTGCTTGCACAAATTCTAACGCAATCTTCAAAGATTTCTTTAATTACAGAATTATTATCGCCCGAGTTCCCTTTTATCATTGCTATAACCTTGTCTAACATATCGGTTTTTTCAAAATTACTTCCACTAGAAAACCATTCATCAGTTTCAATTAGAAGTTTTTTTATTTCCTCTGGATTCGTATCCTGGCCCATCCAGTAATGCATTGATTTCAATATTTCATGAAATTCATTAGGTTTAGATTCACCGTCATTATATTTAGCGGTATATAATAAGACATAAGCTATAGCATGTCCCATATTCAAATTCTCAGGTGGCTGTATCATAATTGCTTTTTTTTGTTAAATTAAGAAAAATATACAACTACCTTAATTACGCAAGTTTTAATAAGAAAAGCTTATGATAAAATCTTTAGAAATGTCTTATCCTTCTCTGACCTAAGATTATCCATTAGTGACTTTACTTGACTCTCTGTGAGGATCACAACCTTTTTCTTTGATTTCATTGAAATTGTTTACTTATAAATAGTCCTTTAAAGGGTGAAGTTGTGCTGCATCTTTGAATAATAGGGGGAGCTAATTATAATGATAAAACGGTTATACTATTATAGTGTAACCGTTTTATGTTTTTAAACTATTAGGTGTGTTTGGAATCTAATAAAGTATATATTTATATTCTAAATCTAAATCATGAAATCAATTACACTATTAGCATTTACATTATTTTCAATGAGTATTTTCGCTCAAACCAATGAATACGAGATGTCTTCATATCTTTTAGAAGGATTTAAGGCACCAAATACGAATTATTTGGGTGAAGCATGGTTGAATCCATTGATTCGATCAGATGAGTCTTTATCCTACAACATTACTAAGGCAACTTTCAAGGCGAATTCAACATTGAATTGGCACAAGCATACTGATCAACAGGTATTAATTTTAGTATCAGGAAAAGGTTATTATCAAGAAAAAGGTAAACAACCTATAGTAATCAAAGAAGGTGATGTCATAAGATGTTCTGCCAATACTGAACATTGGCATGCGTCATCAAAAGAACAAGATGTAACTTATTTGGCAATTTACAAAGGCGAGACAGAATGGACTAATGTCTTAACTCAAGAAGCGTATGATCAAGTAGCAGAGCTTTTAGGCAATAATTAGATAGTATTTTTAATTGATAAAACCATCAATTTAATTCATTAAAAGAAGAAGTTGTGCTGCAACTTTGAATAATAGGGGGAGCCATCTTAGACAGGAGGTCATTTTTGACCTCTTTCTTTTTTTTAATACCTTTCAAAACCTTACTGGCCAACATAATAGATTCGATCTCTGGAGTGAAAATGTTGTTGCAACTCTCGAAATCAAAATTTTCGAATTTTTCGGTAAAGATGCAACCAAGAATCTTTTGTTTTGTCTTTCCGCATTTTTATAGTTTATTTAATTATATTTGAATTAAAATGATAAACAATATCAAAATAAATATGAGTTACAGGTATTACCTCAATACCAAAACTTAAAACAAATAACAATGGCAAAGGTTTTTTTAACGCTACAAAGTTGGGCACAAACTGATATCTCAAAAGAAAAAATAAAGTTATTAGAAAAAAATAATATTCCATTTGAATGTGATGAAAAATCTATTTTTTTGATTAGCCAGGTTGCATTTAATCATGGAATTAGTGTAAGTAGTAGAGAATACGATAAACCATATAGTAAATTTTGCATGCAACTTTCTGATTCTGCTGAAGTATCTATTGGTATGGGAGAAGGGTCTATTAAAAAAGAAATACTTTCAATATTGTATAGTGTATTTGGTGAGAAATTATATTTCGAATTAACATTATCATGCGGCAGTGATAGCGAGAATTTATCAATGTCCATTATTTTAAATGAAAATACAGATTTAGTTGAGATCGAAACGAATTTAGAAGAAGAAGATGAAGATGATGAAGAAGAGGATTGTTATGAATGCTCAAGGTGCAAAAAAATGTATCCAGTGAACAGCGAATGTGATTGTGTAAACATTAAATCCAATGTTGTTGAATCTACATTATATAAGGAAGAAATTGAAAAAATTAGGGCTGTGTGTAAAGAAATGGAAAGTGAAAAAATCGATTATTTTGAATGGGAAAGTTTTTTTAAATCTAAAGGCTACAATTCAAAAAAGAATTTCAATTTGGAAATCATTTTTGACCAAGTCACCTTTGAAATTTCTCATAAAGACAATAAACTTCCATTGGAAATTAGTTTTATTGAAGGAAAGTTTGCTGGTTGGATAAAAAAGTAGCCACTTCCTTCACAATTAAAGGAAGTTTACACTCGTTACTTAAGTATTATTCGGTAAGGAGAGATGTATATCGTCCAGGGCGAGTGGATCGTCAAAAGAAGAAATTGTGTTGCAACTTTGAATAATAGGGGGAGCCATATTAGACAAGAGGTCATTTTTGACCTCTTGTCTTTTTTTACCACTTTTTAAAACCTTGCTGGCCAACATAATAGACTTTATCTCTGGAGTGAAAATGTTGTTGCAATTCTCGAAATCAAAATTTTCGAATTTTTCGATAAAGATGCAACCAAGAATCTTCTGTTTGGTCTTTCCATCCGCCTTATCCCAATAGACGCAAGAATAGTTATTGATTGAAACCCTTGGATCCATAAATTTGAGTAATGTATTACACTAAATATGATTGCTGTAATTAGTGGTGGTATTGTCCTCCTTGTTAATCAAGGTCTATTTTTTTAAAAAAATCTACGACAAATTATTACATTTTTTATAAATTTACAAATGCTAAATTAGACTTTACGTCATTAACCCGAGTAAATCGCTTGAAATTTTGCTTAAATTCTTGTAACTTTAACTTTCATGGATACTATGCTTTCGTAGCCAAACTGAAACCTAACGGAATACTTTGGGACACTGAACATTATTCAGAAAATGATGAGAATTATGACGATGAATGGTAGTCGAGAAAATATAATTATTAACAACATTAATTTTTAAATTATTTTATTATGGCAGAAGTTACAGTTCAATTTAAAGATGACAGTGGTTGTTTATTAGAAACCGATATCGCTAACGCTAAAATCGCATTAGATAAATTTTTGGATGAATTTAAAAATGAAATACCTGGTTTAAGTGATTCGTTTTATAAAGCGGAATACATAGAGGAGTGGGTTATGAATGGGATAACGTACCCTGGACATGATGGACTTTTGGTATTGACAGAACTTGATGATCAATTCATTTCAACTCGTGATGATGATGAATTATCAAAAACTTTAATTAATTTTTTAAGTACTATAAGTAATAATTCTGAAAATGAAGTTGAATTTAGTTTAGGTGGAAGTAATTTATCTAAAGAATTTTTTAAAAACCTATATGAGATTTGTGATGATATTTCTATAGATTTTATAGTTATGGTTGTAGGGTATCCGGGTTATTATGATGTACAATATGAGATTGCAGAAGATGGATGGAATGTTGCATATTGTACTTTTTATGAAGAGGATGGTGATCAATGGTAACATTTATCTAACAACTCTAAACAAGTAAGATTTTCCATTTCAGGAGTATCTGCAAGTTCGGTAAATGCTTTTTCAGATATTAATTTTAAAAACCCTTTCTTATCTGTTAGTGGACTTATTTTCTTAATTTTTCTATCCTTAATTGCTATTCCCCTTGAGTGTGACTTAATTATTTTTTTTGAATTTATTTGTTGCAAAGTACAAGGCTCCCAGTCAACTAATATTGGTTTATCATTATGAATAAAAATATTTCTGACGTGAATATCTCCGTGAAAAATATCTTTTGAATGAATATCATCTAAATAAATTGCAAGTAAGTTAAGCTGGGGGTTATCTAATGGTTGATGTTTACCTTTAAAAAGTTGTGATTTTAAAATTAAATTTGATTCAGTCCATTCATAATCAAAAAAATATTGACTAACACTTTTGACAAGGTTTAAACGAATCTCAATTTTTTCAAAACTATCAAGTAAGACATCTTTTGGATATATTTTGTAAAAATGATTCTGTGTTCGTCTTTTATATATTTGATTGTTAATTAAGTTATTTGAGGAAGTTTTCACAATCAAATATATGAAAATTATCAAAACCTTACTGATCTAATCCTTTATAGAGGGCTATGTTATTGTGTTGCACTTCCTTCACAATTAGAGGAAGTTTTCACTCGTTACTTAAGTGTTTTTGAGGAGGGAGAAATGGATTTCTTACAAGGCGAGTAGATCGTCAAAAGAAGAAATTATGCTGCAACTTTTAATAATAGGGGGAGCTATCATAGACAAGAGGTCATTTTTGACCTCTTTCTTTTTTTTAATACCTTTCAAAACCTTACTGGCCAACATAATAGATTCGATCTCTGGAGTGAAAATGTTGTTGCAACTCTCGAAATTGAAATTTTTAAATTATAAATTTGAGATGCAACTTATTACCTCTTAAAAATCATTTTAAGTTGGCTCTCTAACTTCTCTATGAGGTCTTAATTTCAATACATTTATTACTATTTGGAATTTTTAAAATTAATTGTCTTATACAAATTAGTTAATAACAAAAAAAAAACATATTTTCAAAAAAAAACTTTATTGCTATGAAAAAAAATCTAATCATTTTAATATGTGTCTTCTTATTTAATAACATTAGCGAAGCACAAACAGAGGTATCAGGTGTTGTAAGTTCAGATACCACTTGGAGCTTGACCAATAGCCCTTATACTGTTACAGGAAATATTTTAGTTGCTAGCGATGTAACTTTAACAATTGAGGCGGGTGTTACTGTTAAAGTTAATTCTGGACTTTATATAAAAAATGAAGGAGTTATTACTGCTGTTGGAACTAGTAGTGATAAAATTACGTTTCAATCTAGCGCAGATTCACCTGTAAAATCTGACTGGGAAGGAATAAGAATACGATCAACTGGTGGTTCATCAATTGATGGAAGCCAAAATTACTCTTCAGGTTCTCAATTTAAATATGTAATTATTAAGCATGCAGATATAGGTTTATACATCTATGATGCTGGTCTACATATTTCTTACACAGAATTTGACACAAATAAGTACGGAGTTGAAATAAGAAAAACTGATGGCGTTGTTATAGATAATTCAACTTTTTCAGCAAACACTAATGGAATTTGGTCTGAATATGAACCATCAGGATCAGATTCTTATGGAAATATTGAGGATACTTACATAACGAACAGCTCTTTCTCAAGCAATTCCAATGGAATAGATTTAATAATGAATCAGCGAGATTTTAAAAATCTAAATATTACTAAAAATACTTTTACTGGAAATAATATTGGTATTGATTTTGGTGGAGGTGGTTATGGACCGAGAGTTCATAGCGTTTTAATTAGTGAAAATATTGTTTATAATAGCACAAGTTATGGTGTGAATTTAGGCCAAGTATATGGGCCTGGAACAGATACAAGTGCTGATTACCCATTAGAATTAACTAAAAATATTATTGTAAATAATGTTGGCGGTGCCTTGTTCGTAGGTTCATCATCAAGTGTGAAGTATAAGATTGACAAAAATATATTAACAACTAATGAATCTGATATAAATTCTGTATTATTTAATCATAGATCACCTGCTCATATAATTTCAAATAATTCAATTATTTCTAAGGGAAAAAATATTTATATAGATGGCTCTAGCTCTTATCATCCTAATAATTTAAATTTTACATATAATTTATTTAGTAATGCTTCAAATAATGAAATTATTGATATAAAGTATGGATTAGGACATGTGTTTAACAACAATAATTTAAGCAATCCCTCAAGTACAGGTTATTTTTTAAAAAATCAAACTGCTAATTCAATTGATGCAGAAAACAATTATTGGGGAACTGCAACAGAATCAGAAATTCAAGCAGCAGTTTATGATTATACTGATGATTTTGAAATAGGGGCCGTTGACTACACACCCTTTTCTACTACCTTAAATACTGCAGCACCTATTTCTCCTCCAACTAGTGTAATGAAAGTTACTTCAGGATCTGATGTGGTATTAAGTTGGACAGCAAATGCAGAAGCAGATGTTGCTGGATACAAGTTATATTATGGAACCCCAACTGGTTACTCTTATGCCACTTCTATAGATTTAGGAAATGTAACCACATACACAGTTACTGGTGGAGACATAGCTACAGAATATGTTATTACTGCTTACGATACTAGTCTTGATGGAACAGATGATATGGTAGATGGTAATGAAAGTTGGTATTCAAAAGCCAATACATTACCTGATTTACCTACCGATATTGTGTTGGAAGGTGCGCCAAGAAAATCAAAATTATCCTGGACACTTAGTGCTACAGATAATATTGCTTCCTATGAAATATACAGAGGTTTAAGCGCACAACCAACCACTTTATATTATACAACTACTTCAGAAACTGAAAATAATTATATTGACCAAAATTTAACTGTAGGGGAAACCTATTATTACAGAATTAAAGTGGTAGATGTCGATGGAGTTTCGTCTAATTTTTCAGACGATTTTGCAGTAACCATACCAACTTCCTGGACAGTATCTAAAGAAATAGGAAGTGAAAACGGCTTCGGTTCAGCCGAGAATCCATTTATAAATATACAAGATGCTGTAGACGAAACTGTAAATAATGATATTGTTGTTGTTTCTCCAGGAACTTATATTGAAAATGTTTTGATTTTTGAGAAAATGATATCTGTAACAACATCAGACCCTGCTAATTCTGCAAGTACTACAATTATAGATGGAGGAAGTAACGGGTTGCCTGTTTTTAAACTTGATGTAAATGGATCAACTCTTGGAGGCTTGTCAGGAAATATAGAAATTAGTGGGTTTACATTGAAAAATGGCTTGAGTCCAACCAATGAAGTGCCAGGTGGTTTATTAGTTAAAAGCACCTACTGGTCAAATATTGACATCTCTATATCACATTTAATAATTGAAAACAATCAAGCAACTAATGCGTCAGGGGGATCTTACTTTTATTACACGAACCTTATTGAAATATCAGATGTAATTTACAGAAACAATACTGGAGAAGGTATTTCTGCAATGGGCGCATTTAATGCTCCATTTTCTTTAAATCGAGGAGTATTTCACAACAATACTTCTCAAGGTTATACATTTGATTTTTGGCACAATTCAAGTTCATCTCAATTCAGCACAATAAATAATTCATTAATACGAAATAACAGTGATAATGGTGCATTTAACATCATGGACGGTATCATAATGAATACTACAATTGTTGATAACGGATCCCAAATGAAATTTAGAGGAAGTTCATCAATTGTAAATACAATTATTAATACGGGTCAATTTATATCTTCAGATTCGGGCTTATTAAAAGTACACAATTCTCATATTGAAGATGGACAAAATTCTATAGACGTTTTTCCATCATTTTTAACCTATGAAAATAATTTAGAAGGTGATATTTACTTTACTGATGCCGAGAATTTAGATTTCACATTATCTGAATATTCACCTGGTATTGGTAAGGGTTTAAATTCAATTACACTATATGATATTGCTTACGATTTGAGCTCAAATAAAGATTTAAATTTAAGTAATAGACCACTTCCAGAAGGAACAAATATAGACATTGGTGCATATGAGAGTAGTTTAGGGGCAAGCACTCACAATAACAGTATTTATGTTTCTATTACTGAAGGGTCAAATAACGGTTCTGTAGGTCTAGAAACACAACCTTTTGAAACAATTCAAGCCGCGGTAAACTATGCGCTTGATGGTGATACTATTTATGTACTCCCTGGCACTTATCCAGGAGGTTCATCTATTATTAACAAAGGAGTGAATTTCATTTCTACAACACCTCTAGGTGCCATTGTTAATAATAATGTTGATGGTAGTAATGCGTTTACATTTTCCTCTAACACAGGTGTTTTTTATTCAACCATCACTGGTTTTGATATCAATAAGACTAGCACTGGACAGGCAGTTGGAATAAGGGCCACAGATCATCATTATGTCAACCTTTATAAATCTAAAATTTCAAACTTTACTACAGCTACATCAACAGGAGTTTCTGCAATACAAGCAGAAAACTGTTTATTTATAAATAATCGCGGTACTATATATAATGACCAATGTAGTACGGGAAGTGAAAATATTACTCCACGATTAAAAAACTGTACAGTTATTAATTCTGAAAGTGTTCACACTGCATGTTCAACTATTTCATTAGACGTTATTAATTCAATTGTACTAATATCAAATACAGATCAGAACGCATACACATCACCTCCAAATTTTAATAAGGTCATAACAAATGATAATAATGTAATTCCTCAAGAAAACTCCACCTGGGAAGTTACCCCAGACCAAGAGGTTGATATTTATTTTACTGATTTTAACGGTGGAGATTATAGTCTTCAGGATTTTTCTCCTGCTATTGGATACGGGTTTTTTCCTGTATCAGAGGATATTACTGGAGGGGCAAGACCCCTACCCGTTGGTTCCTCTTTAGACATTGGTGCTTATGAAAATATTCTTGGAAGCCCTCTTAACGGATCTCCACGTTTTGATGCAATTGCAGACGTAAGTACCAATGAAGATTCAGGCACACAATCATTAGATATTTTAAATGTTGTAGATGGAGATATCCTAGAAACTCAAAATTTAACTTTTAATGTTACCTCAGATAATGATGCTCTATTTGAGTTGATTGAAATAAATTATACACAAGGAAGTGAGACTGCTATTTTAAATTATACACCTGCTTTAGATAAAAATGGAACTGCCACCATTACAGTAACGCTAGAAGATGATGCAGGCACAGAGGGTGGTGGTATTAATAGTGCTACAAAAACATTTGTAATTACTATTAGTCCTGTAAATGATCAGTCAATTGTAACAGATCATTCACTAACAGTAGATGAAGGGTCTACAGTCGAAACATTAGACAACAATGAAATTAATTTATTATTTAATGCTGTTGATGTAGATGAAGATGTATTGACAGCGATATTGGTGACTGAGCCTACTAACGGTTCTTTGACTTTGAACTCAGACGGAACTTTTTCCTATACTCATGATAGTTCAGAAACCGTATCAGATAGTTTCACTTATAAAGCAAATGACAATAGTATTGACAGCAACGTAGCTACGGTTACTATAACCATAAATCCAGTGAACGATGCTCCTGTAGTTAGTAACCACTCTATGGAGGTAGATGAAGGAGGGATAGCCACTTTATTAGACAATTCAGAAACATCAATACTTTATAATGCTACAGATATTGAAGAAGATTTATTATCAGCGATAGTAGAGACAGCTCCTACTTATGGAACGTTAGTTTTAGAAACTGATGGAACTTTTTCTTATACACATGATGGCTCAGATACTCTTACAGATAGTTTTAGCTTCAGGGCTGATGATTCAAACTTAACCAGTGAAATAGGAACTGTAAGCATTTCCATTATCCCCGTCAATGATAATAACCCTTCGGATATAATTTTATCAAATAATTCAATCAATGAAAATGAAGATAGTGCAAATGGTTTTTTAATTGGCCAATTTACTTCAATAGATTTAGATTTACCTTCAGATAGTCATACATTTGAGCTTGTTACTGGAGAAGGAGATACAGATAATAGTAGTTTTGTTATAGATGGTAATAATTTAAAAACATTTACATCTTTTGATTTTGAAACTCAAGAATCATTATCAATTCGCGTAAAAACTGTTGATGAAGAAAATCAAACTTTTGAAAAAGTTTTTACTGTAAGCATAATTAACGCTAATGACATATCCTTAGAATCTGTAATAACAAATTCTTATTGTGAGGGAGATACAGCTAATGGTTCTATAACTATTTCAAGTATCTCTAACACAACTGGAAATTTAGAATTTAGTTGGTCAGCAACAAATGGTGGTTCTATTCCATCTGGTCAAGAAGGAATTCAAAATCTTAGCAATTTAAAAGATGGAAGTTATACTGTTGTAATATCTGATGCTACAGAATTCACTCTAACTGAGGAATTTCAGATTAATCTAATAGAACAATACACTGATTTATCTGTTTGTTATGTCTCTAGTGATGAAGATGATCCTACAAAAAATAGAGTTTTTATTAATAATGAAGGGAACTATAATGTGTCTTCATATGAAGTTTTAAGAGAAACAAGTGTTGTTAATGAATATGAAGTTATTGGCACAATGAATTCCGATGAAATATCCTTTTTAGATGAGGAATCTAACAATCAAAATCAATCTTACAACTATAAGGTAAGGTTGACTGACAATTGTGGTGATATATCTGAAAGTTCAAGTTCTCATAAAACTATTTTGTTACAGAGTAGTATAGCTGTAGATAATTCAGTAAATCTTAATTGGTCTGAATATGAAGGAACCGATTACAGTACTTATATCATTTATAGAAAGGTAAATGATGGTAATTATGAAGAATTTGATGCAATATCCTCATCTAATACATCATATAATGACTCAAATGCAGTAGTGATTTTTGGTAACTCATACGAATATTATGTTTCTATTGCAGTTGATCAGTGTAATGTTGATCAAGGAAGAAATGAACAATTTAATACAGTAGAGATAAAATCCAATAGATTATTTGTTTCTGACGGAACTGCATCAGTTGATGATTTTAACGATCAAAATCAGTTTGAAATATACCCTAACCCTTCAAAAGATAATTTAAATATTAAGTTGTCTCATAGAGTTAACTTTATTAAAGGTGAAATTTATAACTCTATCGGCCAATTAGTCTTAAGTACTAATGATACCAAATTTTCTATAAAAAACTTATCACCTTCAGTTTACTTTATCAAAATTTACACTAATAATGGAGTAATGTCTAAAAACTTCATTAAGCAATAAAATATTCTGTAATACGATGAAGTTATGTTTATTTAAGGTTTTTTAGAATGACTTAATTCACTAAAAGATTTAGTTATGCTGCAACTTTGAATAATAGGGGGAGCCATCATAGACAAGCCATCGATAATCGATGGCTTTTTCTTTTTCTACAAAGCTTTAATGTGGATGCAATTCTCGAAATCAAAATTTTCGAATTTTTCAGCAAAGATGCAACCAAGAA
>Ga0206127_1002632_pt1 | contig 17484 bp, 18 predicted proteins | sample Helgoland_Spring_6_FD_148646 | JGI IMG/M metagenome (GOLD analysis project Ga0206127, IMG submission 148646) | Pelagic subsurface seawater microbial communities from Kabeltonne, Helgoland, North Sea - Helgoland_Spring_Bloom_20160419_1 | ecosystem: Environmental > Aquatic > Marine > Epipelagic ...
ACCTTTTCGGAAGGCAAAGACTTTTCGATCTTGGCAAGCCCTGCATCCGCGAGATCAGAAAACGGCAGATTTTGCGCCGCGCGCATCGCAGCGACACTGATCAGTAGGGCAAACACCTCAGCCACAGACAGGCGCGTGGCGGTTTGCATCGATTGCGGATCAAGTTGCAGTCCCCCGCCCGGACCGCTTTCGGAATAGATAACAAAGCCTTCATCGCGCAGGGCTGAAATATCGCGCAACACGGTACGCCGCGATGCACCCACCTCTTGGGCCAGCGTGTCTACTGTTGCTGTTCCGTTGCGCCGCAGCGTGCGTACGATGGTGTCATGTCGGTTTCTAATGTTCATTTTGTCACTCTAGCATAAATGGTGACAAAATTTGGCACTAATTAATTTTAGAAAGGTTTCAGAACACATCAACCAAAGGAAACGAACATGAAACGTACTGCTGTAAACCCATGGAACTGGTCTCTGAAGCTTGGTTACAATCAAGCTGAAATCATCGAGGGCCAAACGCGCCAGTTGATCGTCGCGGGTCAAATCGCTGTCGATGAGAATGGCGCGCCGCAACACGCTGGTGACATGCGTGCCCAGATTGCTCTGGCGTTGGATAACCTAGAAGCAGTTCTGAAAGGGGCAGGGATGGATCTGAGCAATGTCATCAAGCTTGGCGTTTATGCGACCGACGTTGATGAGGCGTTGAAGAACTTTGATCTGATGGGGATGCGATTTGGTCCGGTACAAAACGCTCCGCCCATGACCCTGCTCGGCGTGACCCGCTTGGCAATTCCTGGCCTGTTGTTTGAAATTGAAGCGACGGCTGCCGCCTAAAGCTAGACCAAAACCACAGACCTGAACCTTAGAAAGCCATTCGGTGAAATGCGCCGGATGGCTTTTTGCTGTCCATATGAAATGCCCAGAAAGGACATTGAAATGCTAACCTGCATTATTCGCTATCAGATTGATCCGACCAAAAAACCCCAGTTCGAGCAATATGCCCGCAATTGGGGGCAGGCGATACCGCGCTGTGGTGCCGACCTTATCGGGTATTATTCCCCTCATGAAGGGTCCAGCACGTTGGCCTATGGCATCTACAATGTTGCGAGTCTGGCCGATTATGAAGCCTATCGCGCGCGATTGGCAGATGATCCACTTGGTCGCGAAAACTACGAATTTGCGCAAAAGGAAAAATTCCTGCTACGCGAGGATCGCACGTTCCTGAAGTTGGCATCAACGCCGCATAGTGCAGGAGCAACGCATGTTTGATTACACACCACTTTTGTTGGCGGCTTGGCTCGCCCTTGCAAGTGCGGCCATCTCACCGGGTCCTAACTTGGTCGCGGTCGCTTCGCGCGCCTTGGGGTCTGGACGTCAATCCGCACTTACCGTCGCTGCAGGTTTGGCTGCTGGTGCATTCTTTTGGTCCTTCCTGACGGCCGTTGGCCTTGGCACCTTGTTTTCTGCTTATCCGGCGCTTTTGCTTATTCTTGGCGTGCTCGGTGGCACCTATTTGGTATGGCTCGGTTTCAAAGGCTGGCGCGCAGCATTTACCGGTACAGGCGGACAGATCAAGGCTGTGCAAAGCCATGGGATGTGGACTGATTTTGCGCATGGGCTGACGGTCACGGCCACCAATCCGAAGGTGGTTTTGCTTTGGGCGTCTTTATCTACGTTTGTCGGACCAGCTATGACCAACACCGCCGTTTTAATGATGTTCACGCTTGGATCTGCTGCGATCATATTCACAATCTACGGCACCTATGGCCTGCTGTTTTCGCTTGGCGGGGTGCGGGGCGTTTATCATCAGTTCGAGCGCATTTCAGAAGCGCTGTTTGGTTCAATGTTTGGCCTTTTAGGGATGTTTCCGCAGCTATATCGAGCTTTTCACGCAATATCACTTTGGCACGTACTTGATGAACTCCGCGCTCGTTTCTTTCGCGACGGTTGCGATCACTCTCTTCTTCGCGGTGCCTGGGGCCTACGCCGTTGCGCGCTTGCGTTTTCCGGGGCAGAAATTTCTCTCTCGCTCGATCCTACTGATCTACATGGTCCCCATGATCGTTCTGGTGATCCCGCTCTATGCAATCTTTAGCCAGCTCGGCATGCGCAACACGCTCTGGGGTTTGTTGCTTGTCTATCCTGCTACGACCATTCCTGTCGCGCTTTACATGCTGCAAGGTTACTTTCGCGGCATTCCCGCAGAGTTGGAAGAAGCGGGTTTGATGGATGGTCTTACGCGGATGAACGTGATCCGCAAAATCACATTGCCGCTTGCGCTGCCAGCATTGGCGTCCGTGGCGCTCTACGTCTTTATGATTGCGTGGAACGAATTTCTGTTTGCGTTTATGTTCCTCGATAATGTCGATCTCTATACGCTCTCGCGCGGTATCGCGGAGTTGAATTCATCAGAGGTTCCGCGCCAACATCTCATGGCAGGCGCGGTTATCGCAACAGTTCCTGTGCTCGCGCTGTTTTTGTGGTTTGAGCGTTTCTTGGTTGCGGGTCTGACCGCTGGCAGTGTGAAAGGGTAAATCTATGTCACTCACTCAGAAAGCGATTGATATCCTCACGAAAAATGATCGTGGTGGGTATACAATTCCAACCAGCGGTCTCTATCCCTATCAATGGAATTGGGACAGCGCCTTTGTTGCGCTGGGCATTGCGACCTATGATTTCACGCGCGCATGGTCCGAGATTACAACCCTGATCGAAGGGCAATGGCCCGATGGCATGATCCCTTCGATCATTTTCCGCAGCGATGATCCTGACTATTTTCCGGGGCCTTCGCGCTGGGGCAATACTTTAGGGCCGATCCCTTCGACGGGAATTTCGCAGCCACCTGTTTTGGCGACGGTTGTGAGAACGTTAACTGATAACGCAACGGCCCAAGACAAAGCGCGCCGCGCTGAAGTCTATGATGCGCTTTATGCGTCTCACAAATGGTTCCACGAGGCGCGCACCGTTGCTGGCATAGTGACCACTGTGCATCCTTGGGAAACGGGCCGCGACAATTGTCCTGAGTGGAACATCGGTCTTGACGGAATGACGGTTGCACCGGATCTCGCGCCCTACACGCGGATGGACAACAAGCATTCCGATCCCAAATTCCGACCCAGCCAAGAGCAATATGACAAGTTCCTCACCATCGTGCAGTTTGGTCAAAGTGTGGGTTGGGATCAGCGCCGTTTGACCGACGAAGGGCCGTTCTTGATGGCGGATCCTAACATTCACTTTGTGCTTTTGCGTGCCGACAAAGATCTGCGCGCTATGGCGGTGGATTTGGGCAAACCAACAGATGAGATCGATGGCTGGATCGACAAAGGTGAAGCGGCAACGGATTATCTTTGGAACGACGACCTAGGTGCCTTCACTGCGCGTGATGTGCGCACGGGCCAGTTCTCTGGTGGTTTCAGTAATTGCAGCGCTTTGTGTTTCTACGCAGACAGCGGCACGCCTGAGCAACGTGCCAAAACGCTGGAAAATATGGAGCGGATCGCGGCGCGCGTCGATTATATGTTGCCGAGTTGGGACCCTGATGCCGCCGATTTCGAACCACAGCGCTATTGGTGCGGACCACTTTGGCCACAGATGAATTACATGACGGCGCTTGGACTATCCGAGCAGGGCGAAAACGCGATGGCAGAGCGCGTGCGCGCAGACCTGTGCCGCGCGATTGAGCAATCTGGTTTTTGGGAATGCTTCAATCCGGTCACGGGCGAAGGTTGCGTGAGTTCACAATTCTCTTGGACCGCCGCTGTGTGGCTGTCTTGGCAGCATGAAACAAAACTAAAAGGCGTGGCTTAAGCCGCGAAGGGGAGAACCGCAGATGGGGTCTATCAGTCTGAAATCTGTCGAAAAATGGTTCGGCGAAGTGCAGGTCATCAAAGGGATTGATCTTGATATCCTATACGGTGAACTGATCATTTTTGTAGGTCCTTCGGGATGCGGAAAGTCCACGCTCTTGCGCATGATCGCAGGTCTGGAAGAGACGAGCCGAGGACAAATCATACTTGATGGGGACGATGTCACCCACAAGGTCCCGTCAGAGCGCGAGCTGTCGATGGTTTTCCAATCTTACGCGCTTTATCCGCATCTCTCTGTTGGTAACAATATGGGGTTTGCGTTAAAAACCGCAGGTGCACCAAAGACTGAAATCGCAGAAAAGGTGAACGCGGCAGCGGAAACGTTGAAGCTGAACGACTACCTCGATCGACGTCCCAAAGACCTGTCTGGTGGTCAGCGTCAACGTGTTGCGATTGGCCGCGCGATTGTGCGTAAACCCAAGGGTTTCCTCTTTGACGAGCCGCTCTCGAACCTCGATGCATCCTTGCGCGTGGACATGCGCTTTGAGATTGCGCGCTTGCACAAGACGCTTGCCAGCACGATGGTCTATGTGACCCACGATCAGGTCGAAGCGATGACTTTGGCGGATCGCATTGTGGTGCTGAAAGATGGCTTGATCATGCAAGTCGGCTCTCCGCGCGAGCTATATGAGCACCCCGATAATGTGTTTGTTGCGCAGTTTATCGGCAGCCCGAAAATGAACTTGATGGCGTGTGAAACCGATGCGCTGAAGAACCTAGGTCCCAAAGACGCCGTGCAGCTTGGTATTCGACCTGAACACATCGCTGTCGTAGCGACGGGGCAAGGCCATTGCGAAGGCACTGTGCAAGTCAGCGAATATCTTGGTGCGGATTATTTCCACTATGTCGATTGCGGTGATTTAGGTTTGCTGACTGTGCGCACTGCCGGTTCTGCGGATGAGATTGAAGGGCAAACGATTGGTCTACGATTTGATGAAACGCGTTTGCACTTTTTCAACGCTGAAGGTTTGCGTACGGGAGAGTCCGCATGAAGCGTTCTGAGATTAACGAGATCATCGCGCAGGCCGATGAGATGATGCGCCGCTATGGCTTTGCGCTACCGCCTTTTGCCTATTGGACACCCGAGCAGTTCAAAGCCAACATCGCCAACGCGCGCCACGTGATTGATGCACGTTGCGGCTGGGATATCACCGATTACGGCGAAGGGCGCTTTGATGAAATGGGTCTGTTCCTGTTCACTTTGCGAAATGGTTTGCAGTCTGATCTCGAGCGAGGCGGTGGCATGTGCTACGCAGAGAAGTTGTTGATTTCAAAGCAAGACCAGCTCTCGCCGATGCACACTCATGTGCTCAAAGCCGAAGACATCATCAACCGTGGTGGTGCCACTTTGGTGGTTGAGTTGTTCGGTTCTGATGAGGCCGGTAATTTTTCACAAGATCGCGGCGGGCAGGTCATGTGCGATGGCATTTTGCGCAACTATGCGCCCGGCGAGAAACTCAAATTCGCCCCCGGTGAAAGTGTCACGCTGCGCCCCGGTGATTGGCATGCGTTCTGGGGCGAGGGCGGTGATGTTTTGATTGGTGAAGTCTCTACGGTGAATGACGACGAGACAGACAATATCTTTCGTGAACCAATCGGTCGTTTTGCCCAGATTGACGAAGATGTCGCGCCCAAACATTTACTGGTAAGCGATTACGCGCGTTGGTTGGCGTAAGCAGTGATGGAGCAAGGCGCACAGATCAACCTGACGCAAGAGGCTGATTTTGCAGATGAAATCGAAGCCAAGCTGCTGTGTGAATTGCGCAATAAGTCGACGCAAAGCGAGAACGCCGCCTTTTCGTTAGCGCTGAGCGATGCGAGTGGCGCAACGCTTGGCGGACTTACTGCGTCTACAGCCTACGGCTGGCTTTTGATCAAGGTGTTGTTCGTTGAGCCACCCGCACGCGGTCAAGGTTACGGGCGTGATCTGATCGATGCAGCCTTGAGCCGGGCGAAGGAATTAGGCTGCCACAGCGCATGGCTCGACACATCCGACGCGGCTGCACATCACTTCTACCTCTCGCAAGGATTTGTGACGTTCGGCGCATTGGCGAATGAATTGAACCAAGCGCCGATGGGCCATCAGCGCTGGTTCATGAAGCGCGTGATTTGATTATTCACTCGCAGCGCTTGCCCCTGCAAGCCGCCCAAACACCGCGCCAGAGGTCAGACCGGACCCGCCCGGATAGCCGTTCAAGAACACGCCACCTACGATTTCGCCGCAGGCAAATAAACCTTCGATAGCTGCGCCGTCTTCATTCAGAACTTGCCCTTTTTCGGACACCTTCAAACCACCGTAGGTAAACGTGATACCACCCGTCACAGGGAACGCGCGAAAGGGTCCTTTGTCGAGCGTTTGGGCCCAATTGGATTTCGCAAGATCGCCTGATTTTGCGGATTTGCCATCTTTGATCGTCGGGTCAAAAACGATTTCTTGGGCAACGGATGCGTTGTATTCTGCGAGGGTCGCGAGAGCGGCATCAGCGTCTAGTCCATCGCACTTGCCCAGCAGCGTCGCTAGATCATCGGCTTCTTCAAAATGAGCATCGTGGAAGCGGTATTCGCCGTAAAGAATATCAAAAACCTTCGCATCATAGATTTGCCAAGCGCGTTGTCCCGGTTGCTGCAAGACGGCACGACCGAATTGTGCATAAGTATAGTTGCGAAATTCGATGCCCTCATCGACAAAACGCTGTCCTTCTTCGTTCAGCATGACACCTAGGAAGTAGCTGATCTTGCGATAGTTTTTGCGTTCGCCATGGGGTATATCGAGATTGCCGTAGTTCTTCATGAAGTAGTCCATCGGCGTCGCGTGGCAGCCATCATAGCGCCCGTATTTCTGCGCGCCGATCGCCCATGCCGCCTTGAGGCCATCACCTGTATTATGCGGCGTACCGCGCACTTTGGCATGTTCCCATTCTGGGCCAATCAGCTCAATACGCATTTGCTCATTGCTCTCAAAACCACCGCACGCGAGGATGACAGAAGCGCTCGAAAGAGTAGAGCCATCGGCGAGTGTCACGCCGCAAACAGTGCCATCCTGCACCACAAGATCTGCAAATTCAGTGTTGTATCTGATCTGACCACCAAGGCGCTCAAACGCGGCGAGTTCCATGTCAAAGAGGCCAACGCCCTCATTCTCTGCCGCCAAAGTCAGGCCGCCCCAAAAGATGATTTTACCATCCTTCTCAAAGCTTTGCCGCGCCCAGATCGGCTCGTACGTGACGCCATGACCTGCGAGCCAATGCATCGTTTCATAGCTTTGCGATACCAGAATATCCTGTTCCGGTGTGAGCGGTTTGCCGTCGTTAAAGCCAAGCAAATCGGACTTGAATTTCTCTTGCGTATAACTGCCAAAGTCAGCGCGCGGCACGCGTGGATCTTCGGGGTGTGCAAGCAAAGGAAGCAGGGCGTCGCTGGTCTCATAGGCAAAGCGCATCGCGCCGGCGGTGTATTTGGTATTGCCGCCGGACATGTGTTGGTCTGCTTTTTCGATCATCAAGACCGACGCCCCTTTTTCGCAGGCCGCAATGCCTGCGCTCAAGGCTGCGTTGCCTGATCCCACGATGATAACGTCCCAAATCGGCGATCCAGTATCTGACATTTTACATTCCTTGCTAAATTGTATCCATGCGTATACAATATCTACATCAAACGACAAGGCCTCTCATGCAATCTGCTTATGATCAACTTTTTCAAGCTATCGAGACCGGCGAACTCAAGCCTGCGGATCGTTTGCTTGAGACCGAACTCGCCACGCGATTTGGCGTGTCTCGAACCCCTGTGCGCGAAGCGATCAGGCGGCTAGAGGCAGAAGGCATCGTCATTCACATGCCGCGCGTTGGCGCTGTTGTGCGCACGCTTGGTCAGCAAGAAATCGTAGAGCTCTACGAGATGCGCATCGTGCTCGAAACCACAGCAGCGGCCATGGCTGCAAAGCATGCATCAGGCGCGGAAATTCGCACGCTTGAGGGCCTAAACGAAGACATGGCGCAGAACTCTGGTGATCCGATAAAGGTCGCTATTCTCAACCGCGCCTTTCATCACTGCATCATGCAAGCAGCGCGCAACCAGTTTCTTGCACATAGTTATCATGCGTTGTCCCATGCGCTTATTCTACTTGGTAAAACAACATTGGAAACAGACGCGCGCGTCGCAACGGTCGTGGCGCAGCATGCGGACATTATCGAAGCCCTCAAAGCCGCAAACCCTGACGATGCTGCTGACAAGATGCGCCAACACATGGAAGCATCGCTTGATCACCGCCTGAAGGCGCTACACATTGCGCCCTAGTCACCTCATCACCCATCTTATCAGCCTCACAGGCGTGCTCGCGTTCTTGTGGCTGCATATTCCGCTGCCTTGGCTGTTTGGCCCTATGTTTGCCTGCTTGCTCGCGGCCCTTTTCGGGGTGAAACTCTCGGTCATCAAACCGCTCAGTGAAGGCATGCGCACGATCCTCGGGGTGGCGGTTGGTGCAAGCGTGACGACCGCTTTCTTCGTCGCGTTGCCGGGTATTTGGGACACGCTGATCCTAATTCCGTTTATGGTGATCGGCATTGGTGTTATGGGGGTTTGGTATTTCCAACGCTTCGCGGGCTATGATTTTGCGACATCATATTACGCTTCAATGCCGGGCGGTTTGCAGGACATGATTGCCTTTGGCGAAGAGGCGGGCGGCAATGTGCGCGCGATCTCGTTGATCCATGCAACGCGCGTTTTGGTGATTGTGGTCATCCTGCCGTTGATCTTGACGCAATTTTGGGACGCGAATTTAGACACACCTCCCGGGGCGTCGGTGACGACGTTCGAGTTGGATCAAATTGCGATCCTGACTATTTGCGGCCTTGCGGGTTGGCGTATTGCCAAAAGGATAGGGATGTTCGGGTCGTCGATTTTAGGCCCGCTTATTTTGACAGCAATCGCCAGCTTGGCAGGTATTCTGCACACGCGCCCCCCAGCCGAGGCGATCTGGGCCGCGCAATATTTCATCGCTATTGGAATTGGCGCAAAATACGTCGGGATCACCAGCAAAGAGTTACGCCACGATGTCGTGGCAGGCTTGGGCTTTTGTGTCGTTCTGTTGGTGCTCACAAGCGTGGTCGTCTTGGGCGTCTTCGCGCTCGATCTCGCGCCACCGATGGAGACGATCTTGTCATTGGCTCCGGGTGGGCAGGCTGAATTGGTCGTGCTCGCGCTCATTGTTGGCGCGGACATGGGGTTTGTGGTGGCGCACCACCTGTTCCGCATCTTCTTTGTGATTTTGGGTGCGCCGGTTATTGCGAAGCTGTTTGATCCCAAACAGACGGGTTGATCATGTGGATCGGCGCGCTGTTTTTATAGGCTGCGACCTGATCGAAAATGTCCGAGAATTGCAGCTCGAACTCGTCTTCAGTGACAAAGCCAATATGCGGTGTGCAGGTGACGTTGGGATGGGTGATCAGCGGATCATCCAGCCACGTGATTGGCTCAACATCAAAAACATCAAGCGCCGCTTTTTCAGGTCTTCCCGCGTTGAGCGCGTTCAGCATCGCATCAGGCTCGATAAGACCTGCGCGTGACGTGTTCACAAACAGCGCATCGTCGCGCATTAGCGCCAAGTCATGGGCGGTGATGAGACCCCGTGTCGAAGGCTTCAAACGCACATGCACAGAGATAACATCAGGCGTGCTAAAAAACGCGTCACGACTGCTCGCGATGGTTTTGCCATCGGCCTTCGCGCGCGCGCGACCCGCCTCGGAGGACCACCAGAGTACGTTCATTCCAAAGGCCGTCGCGTAGGTTTCAACAGCCTTGGCAATCCGCCCATATCCATAAAGCCCCAAGGTGCGCCCATTGAGCGTTTTGCCAACGCCCATCTGCCAGCGTCCGGCCTGCATATTCGCCATTTGTTGCGGAATTTGGCGCATCGCAGCAAGGATCAGCGCCCATGTGTGTTCAGCCGCCGCAAAGCTGGGCGTTCCTGCGTGCATGTTAGAACACAGGAGCGTTCCATTGGCGGTGCAGGCGTCAACGTCCACATGCGGATAAACGCTGCGCTGGGAGATGAGTTTTAGATTAGGGAGTTGGCGCAAGATTTGCGCAGTCATGGCACTGCGCTCGCGAAAGAGCACGACGGCATCGAAGGGTTTGAGCCGTTCAGCGAGCCTATCTGGATCGGGCTCATGATCGGTGAAAACCGTGACATCGATACCGTCGAGCTTGGTAAAGCATGGCAGCGTGCGCAAGGTGTCGAACCAATCATCAAGAATTGCGAGTTTCATGATGTCGCTCCGTCCCAAATGCTTCGCGGGATAAACACCTCACCCGACGCAAGTTTGCGACAGGTGCGCACCAATCCTGCGGATGTGTGGTGAAACGCGCCGTCTTTCATTTCAAAGTCGATCAACACGTCCATAAGACCCATTGGATGCTCTAACGTAACGGTTACAGGACCACAGCTAGGGCGCTCTAGCAGCCCATCCGCAACTGTCCCCGGTGTCAGCGCACAAGACGCGATGCATTGGCTGCCTGTGACGGCCATTGTGGGATGCGTGGTCCAAGGCATGAAATAACGTGTCGCAATGGTGCCACCCTCTTTTGCTTTTGCCAGAAGTCCGAATTTTGGCGTAACCGATTGGGTGCAATCGCCCATGCCCATGGCTTTGCCTGCCTTTAGTCGAACAGCTTCCATTTGTTTGAAAAACGCGAGGTTGGCGTCTAGTTCTTCGCGGGTTTCATACCCCGTCAGGCCAAAGTCAGAGGCTTTCGCGAGAGCCATCGGCATTGCGACGTCCATGCAGGTTACGTCAATGCCGTCAAAGGTGTCCGTCAGGTTTCCTGTGGGAAGAAACGCCCCTGTGGAGGAACCTGCAACCTTCATGAAATTGAGCGCAACAGGGGCGGCGGTTCCGGGGACGCCGTCAATTGCTGCGTCGCCCTCGTAGCTCACCAATCCATCTGGCGTTTGAACACGGGCAACGACTTGTGCGCCTGTATTCACCGCGTGAATGCGCACTTCTGTTTCGCCATTTTGCGCGCCAACAAGCCCCATTTCAAGCGCGGCAGAGGCGACGCCAGAGAGGATATTTCCACACGTGGGTTTGAAATCAACGATCTGATCCTCAACGCTCACTTGCGCAAAGAAGTAATCGACATCGGCCCAGTCATCCTCAGACTTCGAGAGCATAGCGACTTTGGTTGTCACAGCATTGCCGCCACCGATCCCGTCGATATTGAGCGGATGGCCAGAGCCGATCGTAGCGATAAGCACTTTTGCCAAGGTCTCGCGATCGCTCGGCAAATGGGCGCGGTTAAAGTACGGGCCACGTGATGTGCCGCCGCGCATGAAGATATATGGAACTGCTGTCTGTGTCATGTGAAAGGCCAAGGTAGGTCAAAGTAGCTTTGCAAAATTCCGGGCGGGAAATCACGACCCAAGAGCCATGCCATGCCCAGCATGAATGCGATGCCCGCTACGCTGAAGATTAGTGTTTGCGCCCAGCTTAGTCCCGCACGAATGCGTAAGAACGACAGCAGAAACGCGGCGAGTGCAATGATGAAACCTGTGATTGCGGTGACGATCAATAGGAACGCAAACCAAGCAAGGGTCGGCCACAGGCCGTAGGTGTCGTCCTCGGATTCCTTGCCCGTTTCGCGGTCCGCAAACAGCGTGTGCGTTTCAGGTGCAAGCATCATTTGTGTCAGCAAAATCACCGCACCGACCAAAGAAACGCTGGCCACGAACATAGGAAACACGCGGTCAGTCCAAGCGTAGTCAGGGATCGTTGCTGCGTCATAAAGCGCGTAAGCAATGAAGCCGAGGATCGCGAGCAAGAATATCAAAGGCGCGCGTTTTCCACCTGAGGGAACATCGCCTTCGGCCAAGATGTTTTTGGCTTGGCGCAGGCCTACGACGACAGAGGCGACTGTGATCACGATCAAGGTGATGGTGATCCATGACAGGATATAGTCGATGCCTGTTTCCCAGCCTTGGCGGAATTTGATGCCTTGGATCTGGTAGGCGTTGTTTGAATAATTCTCGACGGGTGTGGAGAGCACGAAACCGATCAGGAACGCAGGGCGTGACCAATCAAAGCGGCGCATAAGGATGCCCAAGAAGCCGATCGCGAAAAGGGCAACAAGGTCCATAAGGTTTTGTCCACTTTGGAACGCGGCAAAAGCAATGACCATAAAGATGAACGGTGCGAGCAGTGCGAAACGAATGTTCGTTAACTTGGCTATGCCGCCTGACATGGCAATGCAAAGCACCGTGCCAACAACGTTCGCAAGCGCCAAGAGCCATACGATGGAATAGACAAAGTCTAGGTTGTTCTCGAGCAGGCTTGGACCCACATCAATGCCATTCCCGAGCAACGCCAGCGCGCCGATGAAGATCGCCATGGAGCCTGAACCGGGGATGCCAAACAGCAAGGTAGGGACCAATCCGCCGCCTTCTTTGGCGTTGTTGGAACTTTCAGGTCCGATCACGCCGCGCACATCGCCTTTGCCAAATTGATCTTTGCCTTTGGCCGTCTGAATTGTGTGTCCGTACGCAATCCAATCGACAACAGAACCACCAAGCCCGGGGATAACACCCACGACGACCCCAATGATCGAACAGCGCATAGAGAGCCATTTGTTCGCCCACCAATCCTTGATCCCGAGCACCCAACCACCGCCAAGCGCTTGACGATCACTGATCGCTTTGTCTTTGCGTAAAAGGGCGACGATCTCGGGGATGGCGAAGATGCCTAGACCGACAATGACCAGCTTGAGTCCGTCTGTCAGATAGGGGAAATCATAGCTCGACATGCGCAGCTCGCCATTGAACGGCCCTTCGCCAATCGTGCCGATAAGCAAGCCTAGTCCAGCCGCGACAATGCCTTTGATTGCGATGCGTCCTGCGAGAATACCAACCATCGAAAGGCCGAAGACGGAGACCATCAACAACTCTGGCGATTGGAATTTTAGCACCAAAGGGCGTGCGACAAGGATAAAAATGGTCAGAAACGCCGCCCCGACCAATCCACCAAAGAGCGAGGATGCAAAAGCCGCAGACAATGCGCGTGCCGCTTGGCCCTTCTTCGCCATTGGAAAACCATCAAGCACCGTCGCTTGGGACGCCGATGATCCGGGAATGCCCATCAGAACAGAGGCGAAAGTGTCAGAGGTCGGAACAACAGCGACCATGCCGATCATCAGTGCGAGGCCGAGAATGGGGTCCATGCCGAACATGAATGGCAAAAGCAGGGAAAGTCCCGCGATACCGCCCAAACCCGGAAACACACCAATGGCGAGGCCCATGCAAACGCCCATCACCAGATAGCCGATAACCAAAGGTTGCAAGATTTGCCCCCACGCGGATCCGAGCGCTGGCAGAGCGTCTAGAAAAATTTCCATGAATGACCCCAAACAGACAGGTTACAAAAGCGCCCCGCACACTAAATACGGGGCGCTTGAAAACCTGTCGGCTTAGTTCAGTTCAACACCGAAGTCTTCTTTGAGCCAGCCCTGAACAAAGGCTTTCGCGCTGTCGCTCACGGTGATCGCGTTGGTAAGTGCACCTTTCGCGTCTTTGCCTGTGTACATCGGGTACTTGCCCAAACGTGCAGCAGAGATTTCTGCGAAATCGTCACGTGCAGCGATGCTTGCGAATGCGTTGCTGAAGGTGTCGATGATCTCTTGATCCGTACCTGCTGGCAAGAACGCGATCTTCTGGGATGGGAAACCAGCTACGAAGAAGGCTTTCCATGCGTCCCACTGATCGCCGGATGTTTCACAGCCGTCTGTTGCTTCGCAGACTTCTTTAAACGTTGGCATGTCGGGGAATGTTGGATCACGTACAATGTTGCCTGCGGCGTCGATGGAGCCCCATGTCATCATTGGAACCGCTTTGCCTGCTTCTACAAGCTGCGCAGAGCCTTTGAGGTAGCCAGAGGATGTCTGGTAGTCAATTGTTGCTTCGCCGCTTTCAAACATCTTACGACCATCGCCGCGACCTTTGATACCGAGCACGTGCTCAACATTCATGCCCAGCATCTTCCATGCGAGTGCTGGGATGATGTCCAGACGCGTCGCGCCTTGGTTGCCATAGATGAATGTCATGTCTTTGAGATTGTTGGCAGAGCCGTCAAACTTCGCGCCTGCTTCTGCGTTCAAATACGCGACACCACCTGTGCCGGAGGCCATAACAGGGTTCCAGTCGTTATACTCATAGCGCACGCGCGGATCGCCCAAGAGATATGGGAACTGCGTAGAGCCGGAGGAGCCGAACATGACTGTGCCGTCGCCGCCTGTCTGCTCTTGGAACCAGTTCGCGCCTTTGGTGGAACCAGCACCTGGCATGAACTTCACAACAACTGTTGGGTTGGCCGGTAGTGCCTCGGATAGAAGCGGTGCAAAGAAGTTCGCCCATTTCGCAGAACCACCTGTTTCTGAGAATGGAATTGTCCACTCAATCGTTTTGCCGGACATGTCGACGTCTGCGGATGCGGGCAGTGCAAAAGCAGCTGTGGCGGCAATCGCCATCGCTGCGCGGCGTGTGAATGTGGATAGTGTCATGTTGTCTTCCTCCCAAAGCGCACAAAACGGCGCTGAATTCATATTGACCAAAGCGTTATTTTCGCTCTTGATTCTTGCACCATGCATGCCCAACCTTGCGCGAAGCTTTCAGCAAAGGCAAAAAAATGCGCTTCGCAGTCGTAGAGGACAACCAAACATTGGCCAAAGGCATCGCGCACCAGTTGCGGGATCAAGGCCACGGCGTGGACGTCTTGCATGACGGCGCTGCTGCTTTGGAATTTCTGCTCCATGACAGTGCGGATATGGTGATTTTGGATGTGAACCTGCCCACACTTTCAGGCTTTGAAGTGCTGCGCAGTCTACGCACTGCGGGCAAAACGATGCCTATCATAATGCTCACAGCACGCGGAGATTTGAAGGATCGCGTTGCTGGGCTGGATGCAGGGGCGGATGATTATTTGATCAAGCCTTTCGATATGGAAGAGCTCGATGCCCGCATCCGCGCTTTGATAAGGCGTAAACCGCTAGACGATGGCGCGCTCGTGCAAATTGGGGTGCTGAGCTATGATCGTACTGGGCGAAAACTACAGGTGTCAGGCGCGGACATTTCGCTGACCCAACGCGAGCTCGCGGTGTTTGAGTGCTTGTTCGAACGCTCTGGGCAGCTCGTTTCGAAAACGCAAATCGCGGATCATCTATATGGCATCGGCGCTGAGGTCGAAGAACGCGTGATTGAGGTTTACGTCTCGCGCCTGCGCAAGAAACTGAGCGCAGCAGAGATCAAGATCAAAGCCGCGCGCGGGTTGGGATACATGATGGCTATCCCTGCATGAACTGGCCCCGCATGAACTGGCTTCGCGGCTCTTTGCGCCTGCGCTTATCGGTTTTGATTTTGCTGCCGTTGATCCTCGTGTCCTTCGTTGCGGTCAATTGGCGTTTGAACAACGCACGTTCAACGTCCGAAGGGATCTTTGATCGGAACCTCGTGATGCTCAGCCTCGCGGTGTCGCGCGATGTGGCCTATTCGGGGGGTGACACACTTTCAGAAACCACCTCAAGGCTGTTCCAAGAGGTGACAGGCGGCTCTGTCTTTTATCACGTTTATGGCCCCGACGGCAGTTTTGTGACAGGCTACTCTTCGCCACCTGTGCGCCCTAGTGAAATTGCACTTGAACCCAACACACCCTTATTGTTCGACACCCGCTACCTAGGCATTCCTGCGCGCGCTGTCAGTCTCGCGGAACGCGTTGAGATTGACGGTATTCGCGGTCTTTCGGTGGTCACTGTTTGGCAACATCTGCAAGCACGCCAAGATTTTGCCCAAGCGCTCGCGCTGCAAGCGGTGTTGCTTGCCCTGATTTTAGTGCTCACTGTTGCGATGGTTGTCTATTTTGGTGTGCAAATCGGCCTGCGCCCGCTGCAACAACTCGAAGCCGCGATTCAGCAACGCTCCACCGCTGATCTGCGCCCGATCGAGCGTCATATCCCCGCAGAAGCGCGCGGCATTGTGCAACGTCTCAACGAACTCTTTGGTAAACTGACGGAAGCACAAGTTTCCAAAGACCGCCTGATTTCAAACGCGGCACATCAGCTGCGCAATCCTGTGGCCGCGATCCATACGATGGCGCAAGCGGTGGAAGCATCCAAAACCATGAAGGACAGTCGCGAGCGGGCGTCTGAGTTGGTGCAAGAAACGCGGCTTGCTATGCACATCACCCAACAAATGCTGTCTTTGGAACGGCTTAAGGCGGTTGAGCCTGATTTGGTCTCTACGGACCTCAACACCTTTCTGACGGGCATAGCTGGCCGCATCGGACCAAGCGTTCTGAGTGCGGATGTGGATTTTGAACTGTCGCTTGCGCCTGAGCAAATCAGCGCACGGATTGATCCGACAATGTTTGGCGAAGTTCTCAGCAACCTTGTTGATAATGCACTGCAACACGCAGGCCCTAAGTTGACGCAAATCAAAGTGACTTTGGCGCAAAATGAAGCGCGCGCCTGTATCGGTGTCGAGAATGATGGTCGCGCGATAACAGCCACAAACGCACGCCATATTTTCGAACGCTTTGCGCAAGGTAGCGAAAGCCAAGGTGCAGGGCTTGGGCTGTCGATTGTTCACGAAATTGTTGCAGCGCACGGTGGTGATATCGAACTGACCACCGAGCCTGTAACGCGCTTTGAAATTTTTCTGGATGCTGCGGATTAACTCAAAGCAAACGGCATGAAAAACGACATTAGTTTGCGTGAACGCCTCACCACTTCTTGGCGCGCCGCGTCGAAAACTGTAGAAAGCGATAAAATGTCGTCAGAGAAAGAACTCCACATGATCCAACCCACCGCATCGTTCAAAACAATTTGCAACTTTTGCCTACAGTCGATGGTGTTGAACGTCTCGATCTGGTTGATCCGGAAGGTCAAGTCGTTGCGTCGATTTTAAATCAGCCGGGAAAACAGGGGTCACTTTGTGTTTATCAATACCTTGATCAGACCTTTGGCATTATCGATGCGAAAGCAGCCGCGCATGGGCTTGCGGTGTTTGGTGAACATACTGAAGACGCAAAGCTGCGCCCCGGTGCGCATCCGAATATTGATTTTCTGACAGCCATTCTCGACGGCGGTAACCCGTTGATCGTCCGACTAACGACAGCGTAACGCTGTCTGTAATGTTCTGAGTATCCAAAGTAAGTGCTGGGCTATGCACGTCTTAGAGTGTGCTGAGGACTGAGGCTTTGCAAAATAAAACCCTGCCCCCTCGCGATCTTGGCAAAGATCATTGCAAAAAGATAGCAGCAAAAAACTCTTTGGTTTAGCGGCCGATAGATTGCGGCTTTTCAAGCGTGCGAGCTTACAGGTTTACAGGCAAGACGCCGCCAATCTTGTTCGTAATGATCTGAGAGACACGGCGCAGTTCTGACGCGATTTGTGTTTGCAAATCAGGTGTCATTCGTAGCGCAACTGATGCGATGGCTACGGAGCCAACCGCATGCCCCGTTTGACCAAAGATGGGCGCAGCTGTTCCGACGACATCATCCTCGAACGTGGATTGAACACACGCAATGCCACTTTCTCGGCAGACGTTCCATTCCGTCCGCATATCTTCCTTGTTTGAAGGCGTTTTT
>Ga0206127_1002635_pt1 | contig 17475 bp, 16 predicted proteins | sample Helgoland_Spring_6_FD_148646 | JGI IMG/M metagenome (GOLD analysis project Ga0206127, IMG submission 148646) | Pelagic subsurface seawater microbial communities from Kabeltonne, Helgoland, North Sea - Helgoland_Spring_Bloom_20160419_1 | ecosystem: Environmental > Aquatic > Marine > Epipelagic ...
TTTTTTTTTTTTTTTCAGATTTTTTATTTTTTTTTATTATATTATTTTTTTTTAATAAATTTTTTTTAAATATATTTTTTTTTTTTTTTTTTCGTAAAAATATTTTAAAAATTTTATTTAATAATTTAATGAATAATTTTGAGATAATTGATTTACAAAAAATGATATTTATATATAATGCTTTACAAAAAGGATGGGGTGTTAAGAAAATAAAAGATGATAAATTTGAGTTTAAGAAAACAAAAAATTCGGAAGTTTTAGATTTAGATCAATATATGAAAGATTTTATATCTACTAATTTAAATATAGATAATTTAATTAAAAAAAAATAATTTTTTGCGTTTTCAGTGAATTTATTTTCTAAATAAAGGGTATAATAAAATGGGAGGAGGACTTATGCAACTCGTAGCCTATGGCGCTCAAGATGTTTATCTTACAGGTAATCCACAAATCACTTTTTTCAAAGTTGTCTACAGAAGACACACTAACTTTGCCATCGAATCTATTGAACAAACTTTCAATGGTACCGCTGATTTTGGCAGAAAAGTTACCGCTACTATTTCAAGAAACGGTGATTTAATCCATAAAATGTACTTACAAACCGATTTACCAGCACAAGATGTTAGTGCAGGTGAATATTTTAAATGGGCTGAAAATGTAGGTCATGCTTTAGTCAAAAATGTTGAAGTTGAAATTGGTGGTCAAAAAATTGACAAACATTATGGTGACTGGCTTAACATCTGGTCTGAACTTACTGTTGGTTCTGACCAAAAAAGCGGCTTTGATAGAATGATTGGTGCTCACTTAAATAGAACTCCACCTTCAGAGACGGATGGTACAGATGGTGTTGCAGATTCATTCGGAGCTGGAGGCAATTTATCTGCTACTACATTATATATTCCTTTACAATTCTGGTTTAACAGAAACCCTGGTCTTGCTTTACCACTTATTGCTCTCCAATACCACGAAGTTAAAATTAACTTTGAGTTCAGAGCATCAAGTGAATTATCAGGTGCCAATCTTGCTGGTGTAGCATATACAGCCATGGATTCTGGTGATTCTCTTGCCAACACCTCACTTTGGGTTGATTACATCTACCTTGATACTGATGAAAGAAGAAGATTCGCCCAAGTATCACACGAATACTTAATTGAACAACTTCAATTCACCGGTGAAGAAACCGTCTCTTCTGCTTCTAAAACCGCAACTCTTAACTTTAACCATCCAGTTAAAGAGCTTGTTTGGGTTGCTCAATCTGATGTTAATATTAATGAACAACAATTTAATAACTATGGTACTCAAGGAAGAATTGCAAGTGATGAAACCGGTGGTAGATTTGTTGATGCCGTATATTCTAAAACTGGTGCTGCCAGATCTCTTAACCCAGTTTCAAAAGCAAAACTCCAACTTAATGGTCATGACAGATTTGCTGAAAGATCTGGTGACTACTTCAATTTTGTCCAACCATACCAACATCACACATGCACTCCAGGTGTCGGTATTAACGTCTATTCTTTTGCTCTTAACCCTGAAGAACACCAACCATCAGGAACCTGCAACTTTTCCAGAATTGACAATGCTTCTTTACAATTAACCATGACAGATAGTTCTTCAAGAAAACTCAGAGTCTATGCCGTCAATTACAACGTACTCAGAATTATGTCTGGTATGGGTGGTCTCGCATACTCTAACTAATTCTTTCATTTAAAAATAAAATTATTTATAATAATTAAATGAAAAAATTTATTGAAAAAAACAAAAATGATTTAAGAAAAATCTATGATGAAAATTATAAAAATGGTGATGGATTATTATTTATAGATTATAGGAATACTGAAAAAATCGATGTAATTTTTATGCCCGAGGATAAATTAGATGATTTCTGTAAACAAACTAAAATTATAGAATTTTCAAAAGCTGAAGAATTATTAGGAAAAAAATATATTATGATAGCTTTTAATGAAGAAATTACAGATATTATTTTACCTAATTAAATATCCATTTTTTTAAACACCATACTTTCTCTAGTTTCTTCATTCAATAATATTAAAATATCATTTTCTTTAGCATATATATTATAATCTTTTAATAATTGAACTCCGTTATAATTTTTACCATTCTCAGTATAAATTAATTCATTTCCAAAACTAGTAATTTCTCCAGTCATTTTAAATTTTCCAGTTTTATTTTCTACATTTTCATGTTTTTTACGTACTTCTTGTAAATCCTTATAATTAATTAATTTTCTATTAGTAGAAAAATTAATATTAAATTCATTTTTTTTTTTACTTTTATTTACTTTACAACTTATAAATTTCATTGGATGTAAGAAATAATCTCCTTCTAATTTATATTTAGTACCAGAGTTTAATAAAAAATAAATTAAACCTATTAATCCAATAAAAATTATTATTATAACAACTATATATTTTGGATTTTCTAAAAGTACTTCCATTATACAATATATTTATATTTTAATTATAAGAAAATTTAACATAAAAAAAATCTAAATATAGTATATATCATGAAAGTGCAACCATTAGATGGTTTAATTTTATTATTAGTATTATACTTATTTTATAAATTTTATTATAAAGAAAGTTTTGAAAATTTTGAATCAGATGAATCTAGTTTAACATTATTTTATGCTCCATGGTGTGGTCACTGTCATCAACTACTTAAAACCGGATGGAAAGAATTACCTGAATCACACAATGGAGTAAAAATTAAAAAAGTTGATTGTACAAAAGATGAAAATAAACATTTTATTGAAGATTATAAAATTGAAGGGTTTCCAACAATTTTATTAAAGAAAAATAGTAAAGAACATTTAGAATATAGAGGTAAAAGAAGCCCGCAAGATATTCTTAAATTTATAGAAATTAATACTTCAGTTGGATCACAAGATAATCAACATCCAGAACATGTACCACAACATCCACCACACCATGGACAACATGGACAACATGGACAACATGGACAACAACATGGACAACAACATGGACAACAACATGGACAACAACATGGACAACAACATTCTGAGAATTTTAGACCTAATTTTACAGCTTACTATGCACCATGGTGTGGTCATTCTAAAAGACTTTTAGAACAAGGTTGGAAAACTATGCCAGATACTTATAGAAGTATTGAAATTAGAAAAGTAGATTCTACTCAAGAAGGAAATGATAAAATTATAAATCAAATTACTGATGAACAAGGTGCTAAAATTGTTAAAGGTTACCCCACTATGTTATTAGAAGTATCTCCGGGTAAATATCATAAATATGTAGGTGATAGAAGTACAAAACATATGTTATCTTTTATTGACCATCAATTGGAACAAAAAGGTATTGTAAAAGCACAAATTCCAAAACAAGCAAGTCAATCTAGCGGATTTAGACCTAATTTTTCAGTATATTATGCTCCATGGTGTGGCCACTCTGTTAGATTAATGAAAGATGGATGGGCTAAAATGCCGGAAACTTATAAAGGATTAGAAATTAGAGATATTGATATGACTAAAGACCAAAATAGACATTATTCTGAATCTGTATTAAAACCGGATGGTTCCAAATATATTAAAGGTTTTCCTACTATTTTATTAGAAAAAACTGAAAATAATTTTGTAGAATATCAAGGGGATCGTTCATATGAACATATGATTAATTTTATTAATCAAAATATATAAAAATTGAATTTTTATTATTATTCATATATTTATTAATAATTATATGAATAATATTAGTGAATTATGCAGTTGTTCAATTTGTTATAGTTCGATTGAAGATAAAATTTTTCAATGTGAAAATGGTCATATATATTGTAAAATTTGTGTAAATCAAATTAGTCATTGTGGTACATGTAGATGTGAAAATTATAAGATAAGAAATTTAGTTTTAGAATCATTACGAGACAAACTAAAACTAAGTAATAAAAATGAAGATAAAATTATTATAGATAAAAATAAGAATAATATTGATAATGAAAATAATAATAATAATGAATTCAATAATATTGATGAAAATATAAATAATATTGAATTTAGTAATATGGATGAATCTCAAAATAATATTGATGAAAATATAAATAATATTGAATTTAGTAATATTGATGAACAAATATTAAAAATGGAAGAGTTATATAGTTTATCAACTATTAATAATATTGATGACAATAAGAATAATATTAATGAAAATCAGAATAATAATATTGATGAACAAATAGAATCATTATATAATTTATTATATAATTTTAGTGAAAATGAAAATAAGAATAATAATAACATAAATAAAAATAATAACACAAATAATAATAATAATAAAAATAAAATTATAAAAGAATTAAGCAATTTTATATATGGTAAAGATTTTAATTATAATGATGTAAAAAACTTTTTATCTATTTAGATAACTAGTATTAATTATTAATATAATCTAAAATTTTTATAAATTCATTATTATTATTTACAGATAAATCTAACTTTTTATTAAAATAATTTTTAGTATTATTGTATCCTAAATCAAATAATTCTTTTTTATTTTCCTTTGATATGTTAAAGTCAATCGCACCAACTTTATTTTGTTTTATTAAAATTGTATTTTTTTTATAAATTTTTTTTTTTAATTTATTAACTTTTTTTAAGAGACAAAACAAAAATGAATATAAATATTCATCAAGTTTTTCAATTTTTAAAGTATCAGAATAATCATACATTAAAAAACCAACAGTATTAGAGGATTCATTTCTAAAATAATCAATTGGGTAATCATCTAATAATCCACCATCAACATAAATATCATCTTGAAATTTAACAAATTCATAAACGATTGGAATACTCATGCTTATTCTTAAAGCTGTTAGTACTTTCATTTCGGGATATGTTTCATAATTAAAATATATTATTTTTTGTTTAGAAATATTTGTTCCTGTTATAATAAATTTAATTTTTGTTTTTTCAAAAAGTTCTTTAAAAGTTATATTAAAATCTATATTTTTCTCATTAAATAATACTTTTAAAAATTTAATAATATTATCTCCATTATCAAAACCATAATTTTTTTTAAAATTTAAAATTTCAATATTTTGTAAAATACTAAAATCTATATTAGAAAATAATTGTTCTAATTCATTTGAATTATATCCTATAATAAATAATATTGAAAATAAAGAACCAATCGAGGTGCTTGATATTGCTTTTATATCTTTTAAAATATTTAATTCTTCTAATGCTTTTAAACATCCTATATAAGAGTAACCTTTAACTCCTCCGCCACTAAATACTAAATTTTTTATCATTAGTAAATATAATTAATTATTTTGGTTTTAAATGATTAATTTATAAAATAATTTTCTTAAAAGTTAATAAGATGACAGATTTAAATGCAAATCAATTATTTGAAAAAAATAAAAAATTAAGTGAAAAGATATTTATTACCTTTAAAGAATTATTAAAAAAGTGCAATACCTTAATAAAATTTGCAAATCAAAAAAAACAATCAGATATTATCTTTGATGTTCCTAAAATGTTATTAGGGTATCCAAGTTATGATTATGATGAATGTTTATGTTATTTAATTCTTAAACTTAGAAATAATAATTTTTTTGTTAAATATATTTATCCTTCGCAACTATATATATCATGGCATGATAAGGATCAATTAGAAAAACTTAAAAAAGAAAGAAAATTTATTTATAATGAATCAAAAAAAGAAATACCAATAGATGATATGGTAGAATCATATAAATTAAAAAATAAATAAATTAAAAAATAAATAAATAAATAAATAAATAAATAAATAAATAAATTTATTTTTTTCTAAATCCAAAAAATACATCTAAAATTAAAAATACTAAGATTCCATATAAAAAAATTTCAGGTAAATTATCAAAATTTATATTAAATTTATTTTTTATTTGTAATTTAAGATCATAGTTTTCTTTTCTTAAATCATTAATAATTTTATATAAATGTTCAATTGACATATTATTTTGATTTAAAGGTGCTGGCTGTGATTGTATTTGTTGTTGCTGTAATTGATTTTGATTTATAATATTAGAATCGTTATTATTCATATGATTAGGTAAATTATTTTGATTTATCATTACCGGTACAATATTTTGTGGTACTTCAATACCTTGTGCTATATTATTATAAGTAGTTGGAGGTTCTTTAATATCAGTCATTTGTTCAATATTATTAATTACATAATTTGAATTATTACTATTTTCTGAGGCGTAATCTTCACCCCATGCTTCTTCTAAACTGCAATATCCCATTACTTTATATTTAGAAAATAAATAAATTAAATAAAAATTATTTATATTAATTTATTATATTAATTTATAGTATACTATGACCGATTCAGCTCAAATTTCAAGAATTACATTAGGTGTGGCGGCTTTATTAAATATTTTTGCAGGAAAATATATTTCTGAAGAATTAGAATTATTTGATAAAAAAATATGTGGAAAAAAAATATTTAAAAAGTTTTTAATATTAATTCCGGTATATTTAGTAACGAATGATATGAATATAAGTTTAATTATAGGATTATCATTTTTAATTATTAATGAAATTATTTAAATTTATAATTTTTATAAAAAAAATTTATAATTTTTATAAAAAAAATTTATAAATTCAAATCAAATTCTGGTTTTTTAGTTTTTCGTCTCCTTACTTTTTTCTTTGTACCAAATTCACTACCACTTATAATACTATAAGAATCACCAGAACCTCCAGATTCAGATACATTATCATTATTTTTATATTTTTCTTTTTCTTTTTGAATTTCAGCTAGTATATCTTCTACTCCAGTAGGTCCAGACATATTTCTATCCATTGGTTCTTCATGTGGTTTAGTTCTTTTATCAATTCTATCATTCATTCTTTCTGAAAAAGTTTGTGGTTTTTCTGGTTTGGCTTGAGTAGCACCCATTACATTAGAGAACATACTTTTCATAGGACTATTATTTTGAGTTTGTGAATTAGTTAAATGGTAAGTAAATAAACAGAATCCAAAGGTTGCCACTAATTTTATTTCAGGAGGCATGGCAGGAGTATCTTGATACTTTTCATGTAATTCTTCAAAAATTGGAATAAATTGACTTTTTTGATCCTCTATATGAGCAGTTAAATGTTTAAAATTTAATCCAAATTCCATTTTATCATTACCAAATTCAATTAAACTACATAAAAATGTTAATCCATTACTATAAAATTGAACAGAACTATCCATTGAGAGTTCTCTTTCAATTGATTCTAATTCTTCTTTCATAATTTCTATATCTGAATCAACTGTAAATTTGGGAACATTTACACCCTTTTTTTTAAGACGTTTTAATTTAAAAAGTATATCTCTTTTTTCTTTATAAATTTCTTCTTGTGTTTTCTTTTCAATTAGTGGTTGTCTAGCTTGATAATTTTTTTCTTCTTCAATATTTCTTACAGGATGACTATCTTTATTATTATTTATAGGAGGACTCGCTTGATTATAATTTATAGGTGAATTGTTATTAATAAAATTATTTATTGGTTCTTGATTATCTAAATTAAAATTCATAAAATCCTCTGGAGTTTTTAAATTATTATCATTCTTAAAAATATCTTCTGGTCTAGGACTTTGATTATCTAAATTAAGATTAAAGTAATCTGTTTTTTTTCCCATATCGTTATTTTCTATCACAGGACTATTATATAAAGGTATTATATTTTTTTGATCTAATGGGGTATTAATTATATTTATATTATTATTTTCTAAATTTGGAGGACTTTCCATTAAAAAAAGGTTATTATTATTTGGATTTACTGAATTATTATCTCGATTTAAAATATTATTATCTTGATTTAAAATATTATTATTTTTACTTATTATATTATTATTATTTTTATTTAAATTTAAATCATTAAAATCATCGTCACTTATATCAGTATCTATAATTTCTTGAGTTAAATGATTACTAATTTTACTTTGGTCTGCTATTAAATCAAAATTTAAATCACTTTCTTTTTCTCTTACAATATTTATATTATTAATAGTTGCACTATTAGAATTTTCTATCTTTACTTTATTTTCAAATCCTTCATCTTTGACAACAAATCTGTCCATAGTTAAAGTTCTTAAAGAATATATTTAGTTTAAAATAACGCAAATATTCTATTTGATAAATTTTTTATTTTTTAAAAACCATAAACCTTGTAAAAAACAATCGGCAGCATCATCTTTTTTTTTTAATGAATTAAAAAAAATTAAATCATTTTCATAATTTTCTAAAAAATATTTACAATGTTCTATTGCTAATTTTTTCCGCTTTGTATATTGACTTTTTGATTTAACTTCTATTACTGGTCCATCATAACATTTTAATTTATTTCTAGGACTAATAAATAATATATCTTTAATTTTATTTTCTATTTTATCTGAAATTCCTCTAATCGAAAAATAATTAAATAAACATAAACTAATATTTTTCATTCTTTGATTTGCAATTGGTTGTTGTTCTATTAAAACATAATCGACGTCACCAATATTTAAATTGTCTAATTTTTTAATTAATAAAAGATTAATTTCTAAAAGATTAAATTTTTCTTTTTTTTTTTTTACTACAATTTTTTGAATATTATCTTTTTTTTTATGAATTCCACAATATACCATTTTATTTTCTAAATTTGTAAAATATCTAGCTGTTTTTCCACAAATTTTATTTGGATTTTTTTTATTTTTTTCACAACAAATTAATGGAGGTTCAATATTTTTAATATTAACATTATCCCAAGTAAGAATATTAAATTTTTCATCATTCGTATCCATCTTAATAAATGAAAAATTATTAATACCTATATCAAATGATATAATAATCATTATATTAAATAATAATATTTTAATTACTTAATTTTAAGTAATTAAAAATTTAACTTACAGACAATCCCATTAATTCTATTAATGTATTTTTATTAGAATTATTTTTATTTCTCTTTAATTTAAGATTAATATTCATATTATCTACCATATTTTGATTTAATGGTATATATTCTTCTTTCTTTTTATATTTTCTTCTAGTTTCCTCTACTTGTGGTATTATTGAAATTAAAGGAGGTATTATTAATTTAAATTCCTTATTATTAGTAATAAAATTATTTCTATATGAGTCTATAGTAATATTTCCTCCAAAAATTTGTAAAACTTCTTTGTGGGGAGCGGGTGTAATGTTGATAAATTCATTTAAATTATAAAGTTTCGAATACATTAATGATAATAATTGATGGTTTTCATTTTTATTATAATCATTTGAATTTAAATTATAAGCTGCAGCACAATTATATGAACAAAATACACCATAAACATAAAAAGTATCATTAACATATCTAATTGGTATAGATACCGGTTTATTATTAAATGGGTGACAACAATGCCAACAATATATATTTACCTGTTCGGGCCATTTACCATTTTTATTGAAATTTTTAAATGGTATTAAAATTTGATTAACTTGATTGATATTATTTGAATTATGATCCGTTTCTTTTTTTAAACTACAAGTATTTGAATTATTATTCATTTCTTTTTCTAGAATAGAAGTATAATTTAAATCAGATACTTGTTCTTGTAATATAGTATGTTGTTTTAGTAAATTATCATCATAAGGAAATGGATTAAAATTCATCTTTGATTTTTTTTCTTTTTCTAATTTATTAACTTCACTATTTATTTTAATAGGTATATGTAATATTATGTCTTCTTCTTCTTCTGTAAATTTAACTTTTTCTAAATCAACTATACTGTAATCAGTTTTTTTTGGTTTTCTACCTCTTTTTTTAGGAATTTTTTTTTCATCAGTTAAACTTTTCTTTAAAGGCTTTCTACCTCTTTTTTTCTTTACTTTAGGTACCTCTGGTATAGGTAAAATACCTTGTTTTTTTAATTCTTCATAATAAGATTTTGGTTTTCTACCTCTTTTTTTTTTAACCGGTACTTCTTGGTTCAAATCCATATATATATATAAAATTTATTTAAATATTCTTTAAGTCTTTAAATAAATTTTACTTAGAGATAGATGTATAATAAAAATGATTTTTTATTCTATTTAAAGACAATTCTTTAAATATAAGTAATAATGGATAAATTACTACACAAAAATGACTTTTTAAATATATCAACACATACTATTGATGCGAAATTAGAATCATTAGTAAAATTAGAAGTTCCTTTATTAAAAGAAATATTTAAAAGTTATTTATCAGTTGTTGGAGTTGAATTTTATAATCAAATGTCATTGGCTTTTCCGGTTGATGATTTTAAAGATAAAGATGTTAATTTAAAATATTTTCATAATGGAAAAATAGTAATGACTGGTTGTCGTCATATGCAGGATGCAACAAACACTATTGATATATTTTTAAAATTAATTAAATTAAATTATGAAAATTTAAAAATATCCCCGGAAATTTGTCAAGAGATTCAAATTAATAATGTTAGAATTTCAATGATAAATACTGATATTAATATTAATGGTTTAATTAATGCTAAGGTTAGTCATCCATTTAATACGAGTTTATTGAAAAATCTTAAATTCAATGTTTTTAAATGTGAATATAATTCAGAACAAGAATATTCTGAATTACAGTATCCTATAAATCAAAAGAAATTAAATAATGTTAAAGATACCGAACATCATAAATATTATATACCAATTAAAATTTTTAATGATGGTAAGGTTGAAATAAAAATACCAAAATATAGATATATTAAATTACCAAAACCAAATAGTAAAATGAAGAAAAAAAGATCAGAAACCATTAAATTAACAATTAATGATGATATTATACCAATGATAAATGAATTAACTCAATATTTAAAAAAAAATTATAAAAAATTAAAAATAGAACCAGATTTAAAATTTATTGATTATTATTTACCATTAATTGATTATCATTTTAAATCAGAAGAAAAATTAAGAGATTTAATAATGGATTTATATAAAATGCAAGAAGATTTACCTGACGAATATTGTACTTATGAACCATGTACTTATCATGGATTAAATCATAAGTATATATTTATGGATCAATGTAGTGCTAAAGAACATGATCATAGTTTCTTAAAAAGTTCTAAGATTGCTAAACATAAAGAACTTATTAATTGTAAATGTGAAAAAGGTACTTTCTTAGCATTTCAAAGCGGTCATATTATTATGATTGCTAAAACTTATAAAAAAATTCAAACACTTTTTGATTATATGAGACAATATTTAATTGATAAAAAAGATTTAATAATATTTTAATTCTCAATGTTAATTTCTAATTCTCTAGCACTAGGGTCATTAATTTTACCACACCATTTAGGCATCCAAAAATGAGGAATTACATTATTTTTTTCTGGATAAAAACTTTCAAATATTTTTCTATAATAAAATGCTTCTTTCGTTTTTGGTGTATTATGTGGATATATTTTTTCTGCATTGTCTAATTCTTCTTGTGTAACTTTATCTTCTAAAAAATCTTGTATTATTAAATGCCATGATTTTTTCTTATTTGAAACACCATCTGAAAATGCACATTTAGACCTCCATAATACTTCTTTTGGTAATATATTATCATTATCAAAAGCTTTACGTAATAAATATTTTTCCATTTTTTCTTTCGAATAAGTCTTATATTTTGGATCAATCGACATATAATATGATACGAAATCTTTATCTAAAAATGGAACCCGAGCTTCTAATCCATTTGCAGATATAGTTCTATCAGAACGAAGAGCATCATACATATAAATTTCATTTAATAATTTAAAACATTCATCTTGAAACTCTTGATTACTAGGTGCATTTTGAAGATATCTATATCCACTCTGCTCATCTGAACCATCTCCACAAAAAATAACTTTTGAATCACATTTTTCAGATAAAAATTTAGAAACTAAATAATTTCCAACTGAAGCTCTTACTGTTGTAGTATCATAAGATTCAATCACTCTAATTACTTCTTCAATATTATTAAGAAATTCATTTTCTGTTAATTCAATCGAATAATGTTGTGAATTTATATGTTCTGCAACTATTTTAGCATATTTTAAATCAACACTACCTTTTAAACCAATTGAAAAGGTTTTTAAATTTTTAATTTTTTGAGATAATATTCCACATATTAAACTTGAATCTAATCCACCTGATAATAAGGCAGCTATTGGACGATCAGACATCATTCTTTTATATACAGCAGTTGTAAATTTAGTTTTTATATTTTCTAAAATAATACTTTCATCATTTCCTACATCTAAATTAGGTACTGTAAAATATTTAATAAATTCTTTTTTTCCATAATCATAATAATGACCTGGTGGAAATGGTTTTAGACTCTGACATAAATTAGAGATACCTTTTATTTCAGAACAAACTAATAATTCATTATTATCAATTGAATAAAATAACCCTCTTACACCAAAAGGATCTCTACCTACATAAATTTTATCTAATTTTTTATCAATTAATACAAAACTAAATACACCATCTAATTGTTTTAATGTTTCTGATATACCAATTTTTTTATAAAGATGTAAAATTATCTCACAATCTGATTGTGAAAATGTTTTAAAATTATATTTTTTTATCAATTCAAGATGATTATAAATTTCTCCATTACAAATTAAAATTAAATTATTATCTTTAGGATGATATAATGGTTGAGAACCATAATTTGAAATATCATTAATTGATAATCTATGAAATCCTAATATATTATTATCATCAATTTGTTGTAATATACTTGAATCCGGTCCTCTATTCCTAATTTTATAAAAGTTATCGATTATTTGTTTATAAGAATATTTTTTACCATTATAAAAAAAAATTCCACACATGATTTAATTAAATATCTATTTTAAAACTTTAAATATTTTATAAAAAATATTATTATATATTAAATGAATAATATTTTATGGCTAATTGAAGGTGGGATAAAAAATCGAGAATTAGGGACATTTAGAAATCCTTTTAGATCTATATATAATCTATTTTCTAATATTAAAACAAATATAGAAGAATTTGATAATTGGTTTATTTTACTTAAATCAAAAGATAATATATCTTATCCAATAGATTTTAATTCTACTAATCAAAATATAAGTAATATAAGTAATTTATTTAACAAACCAAATAAAAGATTATATTTTATCGGTATGTCAGAGGATAATTACTTAAATGAAGCAGATATTTTAAATGATTTATCTAATAGATATGGTCCTTTTAATAAAACAACTTTAATACCGAATATTCAAAAACATAAAGTAAATTTAGATTATGAAACAACTAAAGATAGATTTATTCAAAAGTGCTCTACATTTAATTCTACATTAATAATTAAAGGAAATGTTACATTTATTAACTTTCAATTTAATTATCCAGTAGATATTATTGTAGAAGGTACTTCATCAACGCCTACTTTTTGTAAATGTCTATTCAATCAATATGTTAAAATATATGAAATTCAAAATAAAGATGCATCTGAAGTTGATAAAATTACAACAAATTTCTATCTTGGTAATTCTGATAGGGTAACTATTAATTTATGTATGTTTTATAATATAAATGGTTATTCATCAAACTTAATTAATGATAATGAATGCGAAGAAGAAAATTTAAATATTGTAAGAACTCCTGCACTTCAAGCAATATGTAATGCAGCCGACATTTATGATAATGTTTTTTTGAATAATGATATTGGAATGTTAATTATTTCTACTTCAGATACAATATTTGATTCAAAAAATTATATAAATACAACTTCAATAAATATAAAAAATTGTAAAATTTTTAATTCTACTTATGAAGGTTTAATTGCCTCTTTTCCAGGAGAAAATAAAAATTATATTAATAAAATTATAAATGTCGATTGTAGTTATACAAAAGAAGGAAATGGTTTTAAAGTTCGAAATTGTAATTTAATTAAATGTAAAGCTTTATGGAATAAATTTTATGGATTTATTTTACTTGGTAATAAATATCTTTATAAATGTCACGCTATTAATAATCAAACCGGAATATTAGTGGCATCAACAAATAGTACTTTATTTAAATTACCATTCTTTAAATTTAATAATCATATTGATTCTAAACGTGAATATAATAGTGATAATCATGAACCTATAATTAAAATAACAAACTTTTATAATTGTTCAATTAGAGGTAGTTTAGGAGGTAGTGGTGTTGTATTTTCTATTTATTGTTCATATTCATTATTTTTAAATTGTGAAATATCTGGTAATCAAGGTTCTTTAGAATCATTTTATGATATAATTAAATATAAAAGAAATTACTATTTTACTGGTGGAGGCATTAAAGGTTTTAAAGATAATAATTTATTTTTTATTAATTCTTCTATTGTTGGTAATTTAGGTTATGGAATTTGTATTATTGATGATTTAAAAAGAATATTAGCACCTTCAAATATATTAGATTCCAATGATGACGAAGTTTATAACAGTTATTTTATAGTAACATCATGTAAAGAAGTAGATGGTAAATATGTTGCAGGTTCATATCAATATAATGGAAATGATTTATATAATGAAGTATCAGAAGGACATACTATAGAAAAAAATTATGAACCAATTCAAATTCCTGAGCCTCAATCTAAAGCTCATTGTCAAAGTTATTCTCCTATTATTGATGGGATTTCATATATCGGACATATTATACTGATTAATACAATTGTATCTACTAATAGAGGTGGTCAAATTATAAAACTATTTGATTTCAAAAATTCATTTCCAAATAAATATCTTGAAATTAATAGTTTAATTGATAATTATAAAAGTGATAAATTTTTTACTTTACCTAAAAATGTATGTGCATGGAATCCGTATAAAGGTATATATAAGATAAAAGGTGAGAATGAGGAAATACAAAATATTCCTTTATATGATATGGTAACAATTTATAATTCTATACCACCTACAAGTGGTTCTCATTTATTATATAAAAACGGTGGTATTTTTAAAGGTTTTAAAAATCCTGATGAGGTTGATAATGCTCGTGATGATTTAGATTTAAGAATTAGAAAAGATGTTGATAAAGACAGTCCAATTTATACCTATGGTGTTGAAAAAAAAAAAATTTTAGAAGGATGTAAATTATTTGATTCTGATGATAAATTAGATTCAGATATTGTTAAAGCAATTAATAATGTTTTAATAAAAAATATAGACAATACCGATAATGATATAGACAATAACTTCTATAAATTCTATTTTAATAATAATATTACTTATTTACCTGATATATTTCATTATAAATATATGGGTGATTCTTTAGAACAAACTGTTTTTGCAGAAAATACTAGAGATATAAACTTTATAAGAATAAGAAATAATTTTTTTGAACAAGAAACAGATTTAATGAAATTTATAGATAATGAAAATAGTTTAAAAGAAGAAACTCATAAGCAATTTTTAGAAATTAGACAAGCAAAACAACAAAATCTAGACAATGAAATTAATGTTTTAATTCAAAAAAATTTAAAACAATTATTAAGTTATGATTTTGATGAATTAAATAGAAATATAGAATTAAATGACTATTATATTGGATGTTTTGAAAAACATAATTATTGTAATTATACATATAATACTGTCGGTAGAACATTTAATAAATTAAATAATGAGTTCACTAATGAAATTAATTGTTGTAATAATCAAGATTCCGGTGATTGTACCTTTAACAATGTACAATCAGGTATTGGAATACAATATCCATCAGGTTTAGAAAGGTCATTAATAATTGATTATACTGACCAAGAAATATCATTTGAACAAGAAGAAATGTCTTTAGTGTGTCAACGTTTTCAAGACAATATTGGTTCTAAAAGTAATATAGGTATATTACCAGATTTAAGTAATCCTGAAATTTCAGAAGATAATTGTATTATTCCTAATTTTGATATGTATGATTTTAATGGAATATATTTTGAAACTCGATTTATATGTGGAAATGATTGTAATTTTAATTGGAATGATTGGAATAAATTAATTGAAAGTGAAGAAAGCAGTACATCTTTATCATCTACAGATTTAGACTTATGGTTTAGAAGTGGGGAATTAGTTAAAATTAATGATAATACTAAAAGTTCATTACGAAATGCAGGTATAAGTGAAACAAATTATAATGAAGTAGAAAAATTATATCCTAATGTATGTCCTAAATCTGGTGAATTTGAATTTGATGAAAGTAATGAAGACTTTTATTGTAATAGAACATCACATGATTCAAAAATTGAAAATTGGAATTGTAATAAAAAAAAAAAAAATGAATTACCATTAGTTCCAAATGTTTGTCCATCATTTGGTGGTAAAAAATGTCCTCCTGCGAATATTCAATTTACAATGGTTAATGTAGGTGATATACCAGACAATGCTATTAAAAATACTAGTTTTTCAATTAAAAATATAGTAGATGATATTATTGATCCAAATTCTGGTGTTTCTATTGATAGTGTAATAAATACAATTGATTCATCTACAAAAATAGATCCTTCAAATCCAATGTATCTTAAATCTAAATGTTTATCACAAGGTTTTATTTCAAATACTAAAGGTTTATCTGGACGAATTAAAACGAATCAAGAAGATAAAAAACCATATATACCTCCAAAAAAATATATACCTGTAAAAACTCTAATTATAATTATTACAGTAATCGTATTACTAATTATTGGAGTATTATTAATATAAATATTTATTTATAATTATATTAATTTATTTTAAAATGTACTTTTTAATTACATAAAATAGAATACCAACTAATATGGCTTTAATTAAAAATCCTAATGGTGATACATTTTTAGTTCCCTCTTCTATAACTTTTGGTAAATATTTTTGAATGAAGTTTGTTACAAATTCTTGATTCGATAAATATGCAAGTCCAGCAATAAGTAATGGCTCTTTTCCTTCTTTTAATAATCGATTAGTTAAAGTATCTTCAGGTTTCTGATCATTATTACTTATTTCCTGCTGTTTTATTACAGATGGTTCTTGAGATTGAACTTTTTCTCGAATATTAACTTGAGATGGTTCCTGCATACTACTTAATACCCTTTGAACTAGTTCATTATCAGATTCTTGATTTGGATTCTGAGCAGGTACTTGTCGAGGTACTTGTCGAGGTACTTGTTTTGGTGGTTGAACATCTGGTAATTGATTAATTGGAGTTGATTTTTTTTTAGTTGATTCACTCATTGTATATATATTTTTTATATAAATAAATTAAATTTATAACGTATTATTTTTTAATTACTTTTCTTTATATTACTTTTTAAAGTTTTATTTTTTTAAATCTTTCTTTTTAGAACCTTTTTTTTTAGAACCTTTTTTTTTAGAACTTTTCTTTTTTAGATTTTCTTTCTTTTGATTAATTTGTTTCTTTTGATTAATTTGTTTCTTTTGATTAATTTGTTTCTTTTGATTAATTTGTTTCTTTTGATTAATTTGT
>Ga0206127_1002646_pt1 | contig 17447 bp, 15 predicted proteins | sample Helgoland_Spring_6_FD_148646 | JGI IMG/M metagenome (GOLD analysis project Ga0206127, IMG submission 148646) | Pelagic subsurface seawater microbial communities from Kabeltonne, Helgoland, North Sea - Helgoland_Spring_Bloom_20160419_1 | ecosystem: Environmental > Aquatic > Marine > Epipelagic ...
TGTGCAGGTGCGTGACTTGGGCGATGAGGTGTGTGGTTTTTCGCTTTCTGGACCGAACGCACGCAAGGTGATTGAAAAGCTCTCTGATGGTCCTGTGGGCGATTTGCCTTTCATGGGCTGTGGTGCATTTGATATCGGAATGTTGCGCTGCAAGGTTGGGCGTATGTCGGTGACAGGTGAGCTTGGATATGAAATCCACTGCCGCATGGGCGATCACATAACTTTGCGCAAAACCTTGCTGGAAGCGGGCGCAGATGTTGGCATCAAAGAGATCGGCTTCAACGCGATGCTAAGCCTGCGGCTAGAGAAATCCTACGGGATTTGGTCGGCGGAGTTCACACAAGGCTACACCCCTGCGATGACCGCGATGGACCGTTGGATTGATTTTGACAAAGAGGGTTTTGTCGGTCGAGATGCAGCACTTGCAGAGCGCGATGGCAATGGTCCTGCGCAGGTGCAAGTGACGCTGGAGATTGAAGCGGACGGTGCGGATGCCAGCGGGTATGAGCCGATTTGGCAGGATGGTAACAAGATCGGATTTGTGACCTCTGGCGGCTATGGCCACACGATGGGCAAATCCTATGCGATGGGTCTCGTCGATGTGGCAAGCGCGGCGGAGGGCATGGACCTGACCGTGCATATCGTCGGTGTGGAGCGCACAGCGAAGGTGATCGCGCCCTCGCCCTACGATCCCAAAGGCAAGGCGATGCGCCCATGAGAAAAGGGCGCAAAGCGCGGCAGGCGGATGATGCGCCAAAACGCAAAACCGATTACCGCAATCTGAAAAATCCCTTTCCGCTGATGAAGGCGTTTAGCGATGATCATATCGCCAAGATGCACGAAGCTGCGCTCGATACTTTGGAAAATCTAGGTGTCAAAGTCCTGCTCCCTGCCGCGCGCGAGACGTTTCGCCAAGGCGGTGCAAAGGTCGATGAAAGCACGGAGATGGTCTACATAGGCCGCGATATTGTGCAGGCCGCGCTCGCAAGTGCACCTAAGTCGATCCCTGTCGCGGGTGGCGCAAGGGATCGCGATATTGTGCTCGAACTTGGCAACCTATGCTTTCAACCCGGTGCAGGCGCACCTCATGCGACGGATCGCATCAAAGGGCGTCGGCCCGGCACGTGGAGTGACTACCAAGACCTCACGCGCCTCACTCAACATTTCGACGTTTTGCACATGGTTCCGCCCTTGATAGAGCCTCAGGATATTCCAATCCACTTACGCCACTACGCGACGATGGAAGCGCAGATGACGCTGACGGATAAAGTGCCTTTCGTGTTTTCACGCGGTACGCCGCAGGTCGAGCAAAGCTTTGAGATGTTGCGCGATTTTCGTGGGCTAAGCGACGCTGAATTTCACGCAGGCGCGCAGTGCTATACGATCATCAACACCAACTCGCCGCGCACGATTGATATCCCCATGGCGCAAGGTCTCATTGATTTCGCCAAAGCGGGACAGGTGTCTATCGTTACGCCCTTCACCTTGATGGGGGCGATGGCGCCGATCACGGTCGCGGGGGCGATCACGCTCAGCCATACCGAAGCGCTGGCCGCGATCACGCTCACGCAACTCACCAAGTCGGGTGCACCGGTGTGCTACGGCACGTTCACCTCTAACGTTGATATGAAGTCGGGCGCGCCTGTATTCGGTACGCCGGAACACTTCCGCGCTTCGCTGGCTGCGGGTCAACTCGCGCGGTTGATTGGCCTGCCTTGGCGCTCTGCCTCAGGCAGTGCTGCAAATTCCAACGATGTGCAGGCGGCCAATGAGACGCAGTTTGGCACGTGGGGCTGTCTCATGGCGGGGGCGACTGTGATCATCCACGCGGCTGGTTGGCTGGAGGGTGGTCTCACCGTGTCTTACGAGAAGCTGATCACGGATATGGAAGTGCTGCAAATGGTGGCCGAGCTGTGCGCTGCTGGCGAAACAGCGGGCGCGGATCTTGGACTTGATGCAATCGCGGATGTACAGCCCAGCGGGCATTTCTTCGGTACGCCGCATACGATGGAACGCTATCAGACGGAGTTCTATGAGCCCCTCGTTGCGGATTATTCTAACTATGGCACGTGGCAAGAGCGTGGAGCGATCGATGCAAACACCCGTGCGACAGGGGTTTGGCAGGATATCCTAGCGCGGCCTAATCCTGTAAAATCAGATGGCCAAGCCGTGGGTGATCTGAAAGACTACATCGCGAAAGCGACTAAAGCAGGCGGTGCAGCGCCTGTCAGTTAAGGTTAATTTGACGCAATAGCGGTTGTTGTGTCATAAACGCCGCTATTGCGTGTGAAAACGGAGTTGGGGGATGCGTTCCGGTTCAGGGGCGCGACATATTTTTGGAGTACTTCACATGAGTTTTTTTTAAAACAATTAGCCCTGCACTTATTCTTGGCTTGGCCGTTGCGACTGGCGCAAATGCACAAGCGTTTGGTGTCGTTGAGACTGGTGGTGCGTTCGGTGTTGGAACTGGCGCAGTGCCGGTTGCTGTTGCCCCAGCGCCGACTGCAGCGGTCGGCATTCCACCAGTCACTGGTTTCGCAACTGGACTTGGTGGCCTAGGTGCGGCCGGTTCCATAGGTCTTGGTCTCGGCGCGATTGTCGCCGTGGGCGCGATATCAGGTGGTGGTTCGACGTCCAGCACAAACTAATTGCCAGAGCTGACACATAGGAAGGGCGGGTTTTGGCCTGCCCTTTTGCTATTTTCGGCTTTCGGGAAAAACTGATAAACAGGGCTTAATTGCTGTGCAACTCTGACAACTTCTCTGCTGCAGATTTCAGGTCAGGCAGGAACTTTACCAAATCCGTCACCGCATGGCGTTGTTCTGGCGCGTGGACAGACAAAGTCGCCATCAAGCGGCCAGCGCTGTCGATGACGGGCACCGCAATCGCGGTCATGCCCAGCATGAACTCTTCATCGTCTTGCGAATAACCACGCTTGCGGGTTTGAGCCAATTCTTGACGCAAGGCCTCGCTTGTTACGATGGTTTTTTCTGTCAACGCTTCGAGCGGGCGCGCGTTCAGGACTGCTTCCAACGTGCTATCGCGCAAGGTCGAGAGATACATTTTCCCGCTTGCCGTGCAGTGAAACGGTACTTGAGTGCCAATCGGCAACTGAATGCGTAGCGGCCATTTCGTCTCGACGCGATCAAGATAGGTCATGCCTTCGCGATCTGGCGTGGCAAGGTTGCAGGTCTCGCCAATCTCTTCAGCCACAGATTTGAGAATTGCTAAACGCCCTGTGCGCAAGCGCTCGGATGACATTGTATGCACCGCAATTTGGCGCAAACGCGGACCGGGACCATAAGAGCGGCCATCCAAGTCACGCTGCAAAAACCCTTCGGCCTCGGCGGTTTGCAAAAGTCGATGGATTGTTGGTTTAGGAAGCCCAAGCGCGGAACTTAGCTGCATGGGCTTCAAAGGAGTGCCTGCCTTGGCGATTTCTTCGACAACTAACAAGAGGCGCAAATTCGTAGGAATCTGCGTCTCTTGGTTTTTTTGAAAGTCGTCAGGCATCAATACTCTTATCTGTTTGGTACGAGGAACAGGGCCAAATCTGGCACAAGCGCGACCAAGAACCAAACACTGATCAACGCCACGAGGTACATCGTGGAATAGCGCAGTAGCCTGAAATACGGAACCCCTGTCACACCGGATGCGACGTAAAGGTTAAGACCGTACGGTGGCGTGATGAAGCCAATAGATGCACCCACAAGGAAGATAACCGAGAAGTGGATCGGATCAACGCCAACACTTGCCGCAATCGGTGCCAAGATCGGCGCCAGAATGATCGTCACAGGGAGCGATTCAAGAACCATACCCGCCACAAACACAATCGCCATCGCAGTGAACAGAACCGGATAATAGCCACCCATGCCTGTTACAAAGCCACCGATCACTTCCTGCGCGCCCAAGAGCGACAGGATTTGCTGCATCACAACCGAGACCGCAATCAGCGGTGCCAAGATGCCAGAGATCTGAGCAGAGCGCACCACAACTGATGGAATATCCTTCAGTGTGAAACCCTCAACAACAAACATCGATGTGATGGAGCGTTCCTCGATTGGTGTGTCCTCCGTGGTGCCCATGATCTTGTTCAGCGGATAGCTGGCAAGCGCCACGATGATACCAAAGCCAACGGTCACACCCGCCGCTTCTGTGGGTGAGAACTTACCTGTGTAAATCCCCCAAAGAACCAGACCGATTGCGAAGAAGCCGAGCCATGCGCCAACTGCTGTTTTCAAAACACGCTTGAAAGACAGAGCAATGATGATGCCCCAACCGTTGATAGAGCAAACGACGAAACACGTCGCCATCATGGCCAGAACCATCAAGGCCCCCGGCACGATACCCGCGATGAACAGATCAGAGATCGGGAGGTTCATCAGGAAGCCGTAAACGATGAAGATGATCGAGGGTGGAATAATGATACCCACCGTACCGCCCGCCGCAGCAGTCGCGGCCGAGAAGCGCTCATCATAGCCGCCTTTGACCATTTCAGGGTGAAGCATTGAACCGATGGTTGCAGTCGTTGCCGAGTTCGATCCAGAAATCGCCGCGAACAATCCGCAAGCGCCAATCGCTGCCATCGCCAGACCACCACGGATCCAGCCAAGGCAGGAATATGCGAAGTCGGACAATCTTTTGGCGATACCTGATTTGTTGATCAGGTCTCCCGTCAGAATGAACAGTGGCATCGCAAGCAATGCAAAACCGTCCTTGAAGACGTTCAGAAGTTCGCCGCCTGTGTTATCAAGTGTTAACTCAATAACGAAGCTACAGCCGACGACCCAGTAAAAGATCACCAGCAAAACCGGCGTTCCCATCATGAATAGGAACGTGCAGGCCAGAGAGATAATCGTGATCCAAGTTGAATCTTCCATTAGACGTCCCCCCCGATAACAGCTTGTTTGATGAGCTGTTCGCCCGCTTTGTATCTTGCGAAATCTTCGACCATGTTTTCAATAGCGCGCGTAGAGAGCAGGATGAAACACACAGGCATCGTCACAACGAACCACCAGCGCATTGTGTCGTCCGTGCCAAGCACGATGGCGAAGTTGTCATAAGTGTTTACCGTTCCGCGTGACATTGTCGTTACGAGAATGACGCAGAAGATCAGCCAAAGAACGTTGTCGAACGTCAGCCAGAATAGCTGGCCTTTGGGGCCAAACTTTGTGCGGAATTCGGAAAAGCTCAGGTGTGTGCGCAGGCGAATGTTAAACGTCGCGCCGAACCAAGCCATGATCATGAACAAGAGCGGTGGGATGGTCGTGGACCAAGGTACTTGTACCGAAAAGACAAAGCGCTGAACCACGCCAATGAAAATGATCGAAGCCATGATGATGTAGCAATAAATCACGATTGTACGCTCGGGTGTGCGTTCAAACATGATCAGAAGAATGGGGCCAAAGACCACCAAGACCGGAAGGTATCCCAAAGTCAGCGTACCGAGTAAGCTGTTCATCGCAGGCAGGAAGGCCGCAAGCATTCCCATGAGCAACAGAACAGAAATGATCGGATGCGTGATCTTAGTAGCGGAATAGCCTAACCGCTCTTCCAGACGCTCTGCAAATCGTTCGCGGTAATAGAACGCGATTGCACCGAGGATCGTCAACGGCCCGAAAACGAACCAAGCGCCCTCAGATCGATAGGCCTGTACGGTTTTGAAAGTAATGTCGCCACTCAGCGTCGCGCTGACGATTGTGACCATGTCCGACCAGATTGACATCTGGCACCCTCCCTTATGAATTAAGTTCGCCCACTATGACGCATTCTCGCGCTCTGGGAACAAAAAAGCCGGCCCAAATTTCTTTGGACCGGCCCGTTTAGTCGATAAGCCGTTTTAGACTTATGCTTTCCACCAGCGACGTGGTTCCACGTTCTCTGGAAGCGTATCTTCGTCGATCTCACGGGAGATGTTGTAGATGTCCTGGTATGTGTCGTGACCACCGGACCAACCGTTAAGACGCTCGCGCCACTCTTCCCACAACTGTGGTTGGAACTCGGGTGAGCACATCTCTTCTGCTTTACGCTTCTCTTCTTTGGAGAGGAACGCGTTACGCACGTTGTTCTTCGCGAAGATCGTGTTTGGCAGGATCGGATCAGAAACACCAACCGTCTTCACAAGCGCAGCTTCGTTTGCCGCTTGAACGTGTGTCTGTGCCCAGTAAGAGCTTTCCATGACAACGTCCTGCAACTCGCCGGACAGACCGTCAAAGACGCCTGCGTTCATTGCTGTGTGCTCTGTACCGCAGAAGAAGTCGAGATATACGGACTGGGACACCACAGGTGCCATGTTCGCGTAAGCAACCGCAGAAGACCATGTCTCCGCACCGTCGATCAGACCTGTCTTAAGCGCGTCAAGCGTCTCTTCCCAAGCAACTGGAACCGGGTTCAGGTTCATAGCAGTCATGGCGATACGGCCAAGCTGTGTACCTGTTACACGGTTCTTCGTGCCAGCAAGTTGATCAACAGATGTGACTGTCTCTTTGTCTTCCCACTTCAGACCCAGCTGGATGCCGCGAAGCTCAGCATGAGAGAAGAGGAACTTCAGACCGTGACGCTTCTCGTATGGGTCACGCAAAAGACGCTGGGACTCTGGGTGATACAAGAAGTGATACTGGTCTGCGCGATTACGGAACTGGTAAGCATAGTCCAGAACGTTGAGGTACGGCGCGCCGCCTGCAGAGTTCTGTGTAGACGCCGCGTAGATATCTACGATGCCCTGCTGACATTTCTCAACGCAAGAAACCTGACCACAGATCTGGTTGTCGCCGATGAACTCAACACGAATCTCACCGTCGGAGCGTGATTCGAGGTCACGAGCGAATTCCAAAGCGCCAGCGCGCTCGATCAGAAGGTTGCGTGCGTTAAAGCCAGCCGCACCAAACTTAAGCGTGTGCTTAGGCTCTTTTGCGAAGCGCTTTTCATATGTGGATTCTGCTGCGGAAGCCAAGTTTGCAAGGCTCATCGCGCCGCCGAAGGCACCTGCAGCCATAAGCGTCGAGCTCATGCCGTACTGACCGGCGACCTTAAACAGGTCCCGACGTGTTAGGTGATTGATTTTGTTACTTGTGCTCATAGCTATCTCCCGGTTTGCTAATTAATGAGACGTTTTGTTTCAAAAAAAGGCTAGCTTACAATTTCGAATTTGCATAGAGTTTTTTTGAATTGATATCGAAAGGGTTCATTGTGGAGGCTGATTTTATCGTCGTAGGGGCTGGTTCAGCAGGTTGTGTACTTGCTAATCGCCTAAGCGCAGACCCTAAAAATAAAGTCATCCTTCTTGAAGCAGGCGGTAAAGATTCGAACCCTTGGATCCACATTCCAGTAGGCTACTTCAAAACTATTCATAATCCAAAAGTCGATTGGTGCTATAAAACCGAACCTGACGAAGGTTTGAACGGACGCTCTATCGAATGGCCGCGCGGCAAAGTTTTGGGCGGATCATCTTCGCTCAACGGATTGCTTTATGTACGCGGCCAAGCACAGGATTATGACCGCTGGCGTCAGATGGGTAATGTCGGTTGGGGCTGGGAAGATGTCCTGCCCCTGTTCAAACGATCTGAGCGCAATGAACGTGGCGCGGATGAGTTTCACAATGATCAAGGTGAGCTTTCCGTCTCCAACATGCGCATAGAGCGACCGATCACAGACGCATGGGTCGAAGCGGCGCAAGCGGCAGGATACAAGTTCAACCCCGACTACAACGGTGCCGATCAAGAAGGCGTCGGTTTTTTTCAGCTAACTGCAAAAAATGGCCTACGTTGCTCTTCCGCTGCCGCCTTTTTGCGTCCTGCGAAGTCGCGCGAGAACCTCACGATCATCACCCACGCCCTAGCGCAGAACATCATCTTTGAGGGTAAGCGCGCCACTGGCATCCGCTACAAAGACCGCTCCGGCAAAGATCAGATCGTCTCCGCGCGCAAAGAGATCGTCATCTCTGGCGGCGCGATCAATTCGCCTCAACTTCTGATGCTCTCCGGTATCGGGGATCCTGAGCAATTGGCAGAACACGGCATTGAAGTCGTCGCGCCGCTCAAAGGGGTTGGCAAGAATATGCAAGACCATTTGCAAGCGCGTCTCGTTTATAAATGCCATGAACCAACTCTGAATGACGAGGTCGGCTCGCTCTTTGGTCAAGCCAAGATCGGTCTGAAATACATCACGTCCCGCTCTGGCCCGATGACGATGGCCGCGAGCCTTGCGACTGGCTTCTTAAAAACCCGCGAAGACTTGGAAACGCCGGATATCCAGTTCCACGTGCAGCCCTTGTCCGCCGAAAACCCGGGCAAAGGTGCGGATAAATTCTCTGCCTTCACAATGTCGGTCTGTCAGCTTCGCCCCGAATCCAAAGGCGAAATCAAACTCGCCGATAGCAATCCCATGACTTATCCAAAAATCCACCCAAACTATCTCTCTACCGAGACGGATTGCCGAACCGCGGTCGCAGGTGTGAACATCGCGCGCACGATTGCTCGACAAGAACCACTTGCCTCCAAGATTTCCCAAGAGTTCCGCCCGCATGCGTCCCTCGATATGGAGAGCTATGATGAGACGCTTGATTGGGTGCGCAATAACACGGCGTCCATCTATCACCCCACGGGTACCTGCAAAATGGGCAACGATGCGATGTCAGTTGTTGATGACAAATTACGTGTGCGTGGTATCGAAGGACTACGGGTCGCGGATTGCTCCATCATGCCAGAGATCGTCAGCGGCAACACCAATGCCCCTGCAATTATGATTGGCGAAAAGGCGAGCGATCTTATCCTGAACGGGTAAAATCCCGCTCTTGCACCTTGGCTCTGCATCTCTATGGATGTCCTCGATTGGACACTTTTTGAGAGAGCAAACATGATCGCCAGCCTTATGATGTACGCCCGTCCTGAACTCGAAGCGGCGCACAGACGCTATTGGATGCTTATCCGAGATGAACTGGCTGCGGTTGGCATGGACAGCCCTTTAGAACTGTCCCAAAATGCGTCTGCGTTTGTTGTGTGGGAAGACCCAGACTTGGTCCTTAGCCAAACCTGTGGCATGCCCTACCGTTTACGCCTGAAAGACAAAGTCACGCTGGTCGGCACACCCGACTACGGCCTTCCTGATTGCGCGGCAGGCTATTATCGCAGTCCTTTCGTCGTGCGCGCAAATGATCCTCGCACTGACCTACGTGATTTCAAAGACGCGACCTTCGCTTTTAATCAACCTCATTCGCAATCAGGCTACGCCGCCCCTTATGCGCATGCCAGAGGTAAAGGTGTCTGGTTCGACAAACTCATCCAGACAGGCTCGCATAACATATCCGCAGCTTGTGTTGCTGATGGCCGTGCTGAAATCGCTGCTCTGGATGGCATGACATGGCGCTTGATTATGCAATACGAACCCTTTGCCAAACAGCTGCGTGTGCTTGAGTGGACCGCCCCAACTCCGGGCCTCCCGCTCATCACTTCTTCAAGGAACGATCCTGACAAAGTCTTCACGGCTGTTCAAAACGCTATCACACGTATGGATCCTGCCGACAAAGCAGCACTTCACCTAAAATCACTGGTGAAAATATCCAAAGCCGACTACCTCGCCGTCCCAAATCCACCAGAAATCAAAAGCTAAACGCCTTCGCTTCCTCTCTTCATAAATATCCGGGGGGTGAATTGGCCTTTGGCCAAGAGGGGGCTGGCCCCCTCCCTTAGCGACGCGGCACGCGGCGCAAACCCTACTTGGGCAATGGGTTCAACGCTTTGTTATAAGCACGCCATTGCGTGATCTCGGGATAATACATCTCACGCCACCGCTGCACGCGCGGGTTCATGATCTTCTTCCATAAACGCGGATACATCGCTGCCATCGTCATCACCGGATAGCCGTATGGCAACTGGGGCGCGTCTGCCTCTGTGTAGGTTTGCAAAAGTGGAAAGCGGCGGTCCGGTTTGTAATGATGGTCCGAGTGACGCTGCAAATTGATCAATAACCAGTTCGACGCCTTATGCGCTGCATTCCATGAATGACGCGGTTGCACATGTTCGTATTTGCCATCCCCTAGATGCTTACGCGTCAAACCATAATGCTCGACGTAATTCACCAGCTCCAACTGCCAAATCGCAATGAAGGCTTGGAAGACAAACAGCAAAATCCCTGCCACACTACCAAGTAAAAACGCCAACACAATGAAACCAACCTGCAAAGCCCAGTAGCGAAAGAACGGATTACTCAAATCCGTCCAAGGCAAATCTTTGCGCGCCAACATCGCCTTCTCTGCGCCAAAGGCAGAATGCCAGCACTGGCGCAGAACACGCGGGAAATAGCGGTGAAATCCTTCGCCGTAGCGCGCCGTCACAGGATCTCGCGGAGTGCCAACATAGCGGTGATGCACCAGCAAATGCTCGGAACGGAAGTGCGAATACAAAACCATCGCAAGCAACGCATCCCCCAAGAAACGCTCACGCTTGTTCTTTTGATGCATCAATTCGTGGCTGTAGTTGATCCCGATCGTTCCCGTCGCCGCACCAACGCTAAAGAACAGCCCGATCTTTTCCCAAGTGCCCAGATGCTCTGCTTGGCCCGCATAGTAGATCAACCCAAAAATGGTTAAAAACTGGATCGGCACCCAAAGGCTCGTCAGCAAAACATAAAGCGAAAGATGTTCGTCCGCCGTATTGGGATTAACGTTCTCAAGGTTCAAACCGCCCACAACGTCTAAAGCCGAAAACAGATACCACGTAAGCACAGGAATAATCAGCACCCACCAGCCGCCAACAATGGCAGACAGCCAGACCGCAGGGATCAATAGGAACGAAATCCAGAACGGCAAAGCGCTTTGCACTTTCGCGGCTGTGTCAGATGAAATCATTTGGCTCTGCTCCTTGGCGCATCTTTTGACGTCGTTTTACTGCCACCTGTCGCTAAATCAAAGGCCTTGCGCATCACGGTTGGCAGATCAGACGGGCGAAACTCTTCCAATGGCATAAATTCACCGGTATCAGGTGAACGATCCATCGGAACGAGCGCAGTTTTCACGATCAAACGCAGATGAAAATGGGTGAACGTGTGGCGCGCCTCGCCCTCGATCACTTTCCATTGCGCTTTCATTGGCTCTGCCTCAACAGGCACGCCCTCGATCCATTCGCTTCCGGGCCAGCCGAGCATTCCACCGAGTAATCCCTTGTCTGGCCGTGTCTCTAGTAAATACGCCCCATCCACGCGTCGCGCGATATATGCGATGCCCAAACGGATCGGCTTTTTCTTCTTTGGAACCTTCTTGGGCAATTCCACATGCGTCCCCGCCAAGCGCCCTTTGCAAGGATCACGCCAAGGGCACAACCCGCATGCTGGGTTCTTGGGCGTGCAAATCGTAGCCCCCAAATCCATGACGGCTTGCGCATAATCCCCCGCGCGCTCTTGGGGTGTTAAAGCCTGCGCCAGCGTCATCAATTCAGGCTTGGACAAAGGCAAAGGCGTGTGCACATCATAAAGCCGCGACATGACGCGCTCTACGTTTCCGTCCAAAACCGTCTCTGGCAAATCATATGCAATCGAGGAAACGGCGGCTGCGGTATAGGGTCCAATCCCCGGCAGTTTCAGCAATTCATCGTGGGTGTCTGGAAAGATGCCGTCATATTCATCTGCAACTACGCGCGCGCACTTCAGCAAATTTCGCGCACGCGCATAATATCCAAGACCCGCCCATTCGCCCATCACATCCGCGTCCTTCGCTGCGGCCAAATCCGTGACACTCGGCCAACGGCGCGTGAAGCGGACGAAATATTCTTTGACGGCAGCTACGGTTGTTTGCTGCAACATGACCTCAGACATCCAAATGCGGTAAGGATCAGGACGCACGCCTGCACAGCGATCCCCGGGACTAACCCGCCAAGGCATGATGCGTGCGTGGCGATCATACCACTGCAAGAGCGTCAAAGGATCAATTGGTTCACGCAATCTTTATATACCTTAATGGATGGTTTCGCTGGCACCCTGCGTCATGCACTCTAAGATAGGCCGGAATTCAGATAGACCAGAATCGCAAGATGCAAGGCAGGACAAACCCTATGGCGCAACGCCGTGCAACCTCGAAAGGCTTCGCTCGTACATCGAGCCTGCTGACGCAGCGCATTCGCAAAGCGTCCGAGTCGCGTGGCTTTGCTCAATCGCGTTTGCTGACCCATTGGGAAGAGGTCGTGGGCGAAGACATCGCAGCGATCGCACGCCCTGTGAATGTTAGTTATGGTCGCCAGGGGTTTGGCGCTTCGCTTACAATTCTCACAACCGGATCGAATGCGCCAATTCTTGAGATGCAAAAGGAACAAATTCGCACCAAGGTGAATGCGGTCTATGGCTACAACGCGATCAGCCGTATCAAAATAACCCAGACCGCACCTGTTGGTTTTGCCGAAGGGCGCGCTGTGTTTGAACGCGAAGTGACGCCAAAGAAACCCGAGCCAACACCCGAGATCAAACAAGCCGCTGCGCAATCTGCGGGTGGTGTAAAAAGCGATGATTTGCGCATGGCCCTTGAGCGGCTGGCACAAAACGTATTAACCAAATCCAAAACCTGAGGAGAAGCCGAATGCTTCGCACCCTACTTTCTGCCGCAGCAGCGGTCATGATGACCCTAACGATGGCATCCGCTCAAGAGAGCGAAATCCCCGACATGATCCAAGGCGACGCGGACGCAAAAGTCGAGATCATCGAATACGCATCCTACACTTGTCCACACTGTGCCTCTTTCCACGCGGGTCCGTACAAGGACCTCAAGAAAGACTATATCGAGACAGGTAAAGTGAAGTTCATCTATCGCGAAGTCTACTTTGATCGCTTCGGTCTCTGGGCGTCGATGATTGCGCGCTGCGCTGGGCCTGATCGCTTCTTTGGGATGACGGATTTGCTTTATAAAGAGCAGTCCTTGTGGTCACGTGCAGGCGACCCAGCTGCGATTGTTGTAGAGCTGCGCAAGATTGGCCTGAAAGGTGGTCTTGATAACGACGCCCTTGATGCCTGCCTAGAGGATGCAGACAACGCGCAGGCGTTGGTCGCTTGGTATCAAGAGAACGCAGAGCGCGACAACATCCGCTCCACGCCGTCTTTCTTGATCAACGGTGAGCCATATTCCAACATGAATTACGCGGATTTCTCTGCGATCATTGACGAAAAACTGGCAGAATGAGCGCGCCGCTGCAAGGTCTGAAAGTCGTGGAACTGGCGCGTATCTTGGCGGGCCCCTGGGCTGGCCAAACACTTTCAGATCTTGGGGCAGACGTCGTCAAAGTCGAAGCCCCAGCGGGCGATGATACCCGTCGCTGGGGCCCTCCGTTCATAGAACGAGAGGGTGACACATCCGCCGCTTATTTCCACGCGTGTAATCGCGGTAAGAAATCGGTGACAATCGATTTTCGCAACGCCGACGGGCAAGCGCAGTTAAAGGCGCTTATCGCAGATGCGGATATTCTGATCGAGAACTTCAAAGCCGGTGGTTTGGCGAAATACGGCCTCGACTATGCGTCGCTCAAGGAAGAATTTCCTGAACTGATCTACTGCTCGATCACGGGCTTCGGTCAGACGGGCCCATATGCGCATCGCGCAGGGTATGACTTTATCATCCAAGGCATGTCAGGCTTGATGTCCATCACTGGCGAACCCGGTGGTCAGCCGCAAAAGTCGGGCGTTGCGATTACGGATATCTTTACGGGCGTCTATGCCGTGTCTGGTATTTTGGCAGCTGTGCATCAACGTCACACGACGGGCAAAGGCCAGCACATCGACATGGCGCTGTTGGATGTGGCGGTGGCCGTAACCGCGAACCAAGCGATGAACTATCTCGCGACAGGTGACGCGCCCGGCATGATGGGCAACGCGCATATGAATTTGACGCCCTATCAGGTGTTTGATTGCAGTGACGGCCACATCATCATCGCGACCGGCAATGATCCGCAGTACCAGCGGTTATGTTTGTTGCTAGGTGTTGAGGAGATGGGTTTTGAAGCACGTTTTGCAACCAACGCAGATCGCATCGCAAATCGTGATGAGATGACGCGTCTTTTGACAGATCAAACCTTGCAGATGTCCAAGATCGAACTGCTCGCAGCTTGTGAAGCGCATGGTGTGCCCGCAGGTCCGATCAACGATATGGGTGAGATGCTGGCTGATCCCCAGATCAAAGCGCGCGGTATGCAGATCGAGCTTGATGGCATCGCAGGTGTGCGCGCGCCTTATGTGTTTTCGGATGCAGAGCTTGCGCTGGATCGGCCGTCGCCCAAGCTTGGTGAAGACAATACCTAATTGATGTATTTCGAATTGCTAAAGCAATCCGACCAACTGGTGGAGTTTCACTCCCCCAGACCCCCACAGGATATTTGGAAAGAGAGGAAGCGTAGAGTGGCGCTTGCTGATGCATCAATTCTCTGACACTCAGTTCAGGACGTCTGAAAAAGTGAGAATGCGATGAGAGCGGGTCTATTCCTTTTGAGTTTGGCCTATGTGCTAAGTCAGTTCTACCGTGCCTTTCTAGCAGTCATGACGGATGTTTTAGGGGCTGACCTAGGCGCAGCGCCGGACGATTTGGCCATGGCATCGGGGCTTTGGTTTCTTTCATTCGCGGCGATGCAAATCCCTGTTGGCTGGGCGCTTGATACGATTGGACCTCGGCGCACAGCGTCTTGGCTTTTGCTTTTTGGTGGGGCCGGAGGTGCGTTTGTTTTTGCAATGGCGAGTACGCCGCTTCATCTAAATATCGCGATGCTGCTGATTGGGGTCGGTTGTGCACCCGTGTTGATGGCGAGCTTTTTCGTTTTCGCGCGGGTCTACTCAGCGGCGATGTTTGCCACACTTGCCTCTGTGATGATTGGCGTTGGTTCCTTGGGCAATCTTGCGGGCTCTGTGCCGCTCGCGCTCGCGGTTGAAGCGTTTGGTTGGCGCGAAACGGTGATGGTTTTGGCTGTTATCACGGGTCTGATCGCCATTGGATTGTTCTTTGCGATCAAAGATCCTGAGCGCGTCGAGAGTGATGCGGGTGGCTCTGTTCTGACGCTTCTGAAGATGCCTGCGCTTTGGTTGATCATTCCGCTGATGTTTGTTGCTTATGCGCCAACAGGGGCGATCCGAGGTTTGTGGATCGGGCCGTATGTCACTGAGGTGTTCGGCGGCAATGCTGGCACCGCGTCGCTTATCATGGCGAGCGCGATGATCGCGGGGACGCTGTGTTATGGGCCTTTGGATCGTTTGCTGGGGACGCGCAAATGGGCGATCTTTGGGGGCAATAGTTTTGGCGCTCTGACTTGCCTCGCATTGGGGTTAGGTCTTGCGAGCGGCTATTGGGAGGCTGTCTTACTCTTTAGTCTTGTCGGCTTCTTTGGCATGTCTTTCCCTTTGATGATGGCGCATGGGCGTGCGTTCGTGCCGGCGCATCTGGCGGGGCGGGGGGTGACGTTGATGAACCTCTTTGGAATTGGCGGTGTTGGGCTGGTGCAGATGATCTCTGGCCGCATGCATGCCAGCCTATCAACGGATACGCTAAGCCCGGCTGACCCCTATCATGCGATCTTTTTGCTCTATGGGGGATTGCTGGTTTTCGGCCTTGCGATCTATGCTTTTTGCGAAGACAGGCTCGATTAAGTCACAAACGCTCTATCGCAGTGCGCGCCCCCCTTTTCCAATGCTCAAGATAGGCGTATAGCAGCCGCGTTGATGTGCGCCCGCACGTCTTCAAACCCGTAAAGGAGTAACCCGATGGGGTATAAAGTCGTCGTCGTTGGCGCCACCGGTAATGTGGGCCGTGAAATGTTGAACATCCTGGATGAGCGCAAGTTCCCAGTGGATGAGCTGGCCGTATTGGCGAGCCGTAAATCCATGGGTACGGAAGTCAGCTTTGGTGAAAAAACGTTGAAGACGAAAGACTTGGACACGTTCGACTTCACGGGGTGGGACATTGCGCTCTTCGCTGTTGGCTCTGACGCCACCAAGAAGTACGCGCCTGTGGCCGCAAAATCCGGTTGCGTTGTGATCGATAACTCGTCGCTTTATCGCTATGATCCGGATGTTCCATTGATCGTGCCAGAGGTGAATCCAGAGGCGATCCATGGGTATTCCAAGAAAAATATCATTGCGAATCCTAACTGCTCGACTGCGCAGATGGTTGTGGCACTGAAGCCTTTGCATGACCGCGCGCGCATCAAGCGTGTTGTCGTCAGCACGTATCAGTCCGTTTCTGGTGCAGGCAAAGGCGGCGCTGACGAGTTGTGGGATCAGACCAAGTCGATCTACAACCCGACCGACGACAAGCCGCCGAAAACCTTCACCAAGCAGATCGCGTTTAATGTGATCCCGCATATCGATGTGTTCCTCGATAGTGGTGAAACCAAAGAAGAATGGAAGATGGTCGCGGAAACGAAGAAGATCGTCGATCCGAAAATTAAGGTTACAGCGACCTGTGTGCGTGTGCCTGTGTTCGTGGGTCACTCTGAATCGATCAACATCGAGTTCGAGGATTTCCTCGACGAAGATGAGGCCCGCGACATCCTGCGCGAAGCCCCCGGTGTCATGGTGATCGACAAGCGCGAGGATGGTGGCTACGTCACGCCCGTTGAGTGCGTTGGCGACTATGCGACGTTTATTTCGCGTATCCGTCAGGACAGCACGATTGATAACGGAATTAACCTGTGGTGCGTGTCCGATAACCTGCGCAAAGGTGCTGCTTTGAACGCTGTGCAGATCGCAGAGACGCTTGGCAATCGTGTGCTGAAAAAAGGCTAAACGCTTGTCATCGAGTTTGGTTACCCCGTCCCTTTGGGCGGGGTTTTTCATTTGAGGGATGTGTTATTGCATAACATAGGTGTCGGATTGCAAGGTTGGGGCGAGCTTTAACTCCAAGGATTCCCTTATGCGCGTCGTTCTCATTCTTTTGCTTTCATTCACAGTGTCTGGCTGCGCCACGCTCTCGAAAGAAGAGTGCCTCACAGGAAATTGGGAAGAAATCGGTTTCCGAGATGGCACCAACGGGCGTACCAGCGATTATCTGCAAAGCCATGCAAAGGCTTGTGAAAAAAGCGATGTGCGTCCTGTGCAAAGCCTTTGGGAAAAGGGCCGTCAACGTGGCCTGCCTGCGTACTGCGTCCCTGCGAAAGCCTATTCAGAGGGGAAAAAGGGCAATGAGTTGCGTCCTGTGTGCCCTGCCACGCAAACCCAATCGCTACGGGCTGCCAATGAGAAAGGCTTGGAGTATCGCGCATTCAACGAAGAGATTACTCAAGCGCAGTACCGCATCGATGAGATAGAGCGCAGCTTGATCGCAGAAGAGAGCAGGGAGAAACGTGCGCTTCTTGTGCAAGAACGTCGGGCACTTTCGCGCAATATACGTTTGCTGGAATTACAGCGTTCGTTCGTTTCTTCGCTCTAGGTTTGCTCTATCAGGTTCATCTCGGGCTGTTGTCTGAAATGGCCGGTGACCTGCCCCCCTAGGCTCC
>Ga0206127_1002652_pt1 | contig 17425 bp, 19 predicted proteins | sample Helgoland_Spring_6_FD_148646 | JGI IMG/M metagenome (GOLD analysis project Ga0206127, IMG submission 148646) | Pelagic subsurface seawater microbial communities from Kabeltonne, Helgoland, North Sea - Helgoland_Spring_Bloom_20160419_1 | ecosystem: Environmental > Aquatic > Marine > Epipelagic ...
TTGCAAATCCGTGTACACCGGTTCGATTCCGGTACTCGCCTCCATTTAAAAACAATCACTTAGAGTATCCCTTCCCATGCTTGGGGCCCACCGTTTACAGGGGCGTTTACATTTTTGTGCTTTGAGACAGTGTTTTTGCCCTATTGAGCTTGCGCAAAACGGCATCGCTTTCGTCGGGACTAACCTGCGCATAATGTTCGATAACTTGCGCGGCGTAGCGCACAGACCACCCCATCAGGACTGCTATTTGGCGCAAAGACAGATCTGCGTTCAGCAATCTTGTCGCAGCCGTACCGCGTGTATCGGACAGAGTTTTTTCCCGACCATCAATCCACGGGGGAATTTGCGCTTCGCGCCGCCACTTCGTGATCTGGTTTGATGCCCAGCGAGCCGTCAAAGGCCGACCCAATTCAGAAACAAGCAGCATTTCCTGATGTTCTGGCGTTTCGGCGATCAATTTCTCAAGTGCTGCGGTTGCTGGGATGAAAGCGATTTGCCCACGCTTACTGGTGCGAAAGCGAAGTCGTTTACCGTGGGGTGTGTCTTCGAACTGGTCCATCTTGACCTGAACCAAATCGGCCGCCCGCAAACCGGTTTCGCAACCTGCCCTTAAGATCCGTTGGACCCATTTGGGCGCATGCCTATTAAACTGAGCAAAATCGCCGCTCGTCCAGATGATTTCGGTACGGTTCGATTGATAGAGCTTCTTTAGCTTATGGCAGTGGTGCTCTTTGAGCTTCCCCTCTTCTACCGCCCAATTCAAAACACGAGTCGCATGTGTGCCCGCCATGTCGTGCTGCTTGGGCGAATGAAGCCATTTCTTTCGCCAATTATTCACTTCGCCCCTTGAAGCGCGCTCTTCGAACATTGCAATTGGATCCGCCCCGAACTCCTCGCGAAAAAATTCCAGCCACTTTCGAATATCTGCTTTGGACCGCTCGGCTTTAGGCAAAGACGCACTAGAGAGAAAATCATCAACCAAATGGGTCGTCAGATATTCGGTAGGACTAATCGGCATGCCGCACTGTGAAAAGGCATGGAAAAATTCTGGCTCTTTGGGGTTTGGCTCTGTCCCTTCCCAAAACTTGGGACCACCTCGCCACGCGTAAAAATGATATCGAACACCAGATACGACTTTGCGTCGGACACGGTGAACCCCTTTGGGTAGGTTACTTCTGGGCATGGCGCGCTCTCCGCTGTGCAACGAGGCTCGGTTGCGTAGTTGCCTCTCGCTCGGCGGCGCTTATGCCCTGAACGGCATCCAATCGCGCGCGAATGAGTTTCGGATCATACCAACCCCGTCGTCCAGGTACGGGGGCGATGCCCGTCCGGCGGCAGAAATCGTAGAATGACGCGCTTGGTTCATTGTACCCAAACAAAAGCGCCAGTTCCGGCGTCGGAATCAGTTGGATTTGGTTCAGGCTCATTTCTCAGCCCCCTCGCGAAGCGTCTCTTGTCGCGACATTGCTGCCCGCAGGCAGGACACAACTTGCGACCCCTGCGAGCGTAGGTTCCGCACCGCCTCTTCTTCTAGCCAGGCTTTCACGTCCGCTGGCAGGTTAAGTTTGAACTGGGTTGTTTTCATATTCACACCTCGACAAAAGGACATAAAATGTCCATATCATTAGGGACAAATATTGTCCATCATGCAATCATGAAAGATGAAGCCTTGCTCCAATTCAAACTCTTGCTCCCCGCCGCGCTCAAAAAACGGTTGGAAACGCATGCCACAATCAACCGACGCAGCCTGTCTCAGGAAATCGTTGTGGCACTGGAAGAAAAGTACCCAGCAGCAGAACCGGATGCGACGTCCGATCCTGCTGCCCGGATGTTGTTCTGGCTCGCCAAAAGAATCCGTCGTCGAAATCCCAAACCGGGTTCCGCCAGAGACAAACAAGCTACCCTATATGAGCGCATTGCTGGTGATATCGCCGAGCGCATGAAGGACATCGGAGACTAGCCTCAATAGGCCACCCACTCATATCCGTGGTTGCCTTCGTGATCCTCCCATTCGACACCGACCCCTCGTCGCCAATTCGATGACGAACAACTTCGCGATGGCAGAACCCATTGAGGGGCCGCCGCAGGCGTGGTGCGCTGCCATCCAAAATCGCCCTGAGAACCATAGGTTCCCAGCCGCATGTTGTGGCTTTCCGAGCAATCGTCGTCGCGTCCACGTTCACGATGGCTATAATACCGCACGTCCCAAACGCGGATCGAGCGCACGAAATCGAACTCCAAGCCGCTGATGTCAATATCTGCGCCACCGTCTACGACCTGTGCCAAGATGACTTGGCCAACACCAATCCTGACTTGGTCATTCGCCTGCCAAACCTGAGGAGCTGTGCTTTGCAACGGAGCGCGCTCTGCCACCCCCATCGGGCAACGCCAGATTTGTAGCGGCGGCTCGATCGGCCAAGGCGTGATCCGCCTGATGAACACGGCACGGGCATGAGCACATTCTGCTGAAGCTGGCCACCCACCAGCAAGGCAAAGCAGAATGGCACAATCAACTTGGTAAGCCCTTGCAGCCTGCGGGGCCGTGCTGGAAATGAAAGCTAAGGCGACCCCGCCGAGCCAGTTGCGGATGATTATGAGCGACATTTCAATAAATACCTTTCGACAACATTACGATAGTATTGAAAATCTACGCTTAACTTCCCTCGTCACACCATATGCGGGAAGACACTTATAACAGCTCGCGCGCGTTTTGTGGAATATATTCCGTAGAGCAACCCTCATGATTTGGCCGAAGACAGGCCATGAAATTGAGGGAACGAGTAGGGCTAAATATCCAGAATCTAAGAAATTCCAGAGGATTGAGCCAAGAACAGTTAGCTTTAGCTGCGGACATGGATCGCAGTTATGTCAGCGAGATCGAACTCGCCAAATTTTCAGCATCATTGGATGTTCTGGAGCGGATAGCGCGCGCCCTTGAGGTCGACGCAAAGGAATTGTTTAACGAGAGGGGCTAGTTTTGCCCGAATTTGAGAGTGTTCGCACAACGGCTGAAGCCATCGGCCGCGTTACGTGCATTAAAACAGGCGTTGAAATTGGCCTGCTCTATCAATGGGGCAACGGCGAAACGCAGGCTGCACTGTATGAAGACGGCCTGCCTCAATCTACAAGCTGCCCAGAGCAACAGGCAGAACCGGACCTTGGTGCAAATCGCAGCGAATAGCAGGAAAGAGCCCAATCTGTGAATCCGTATTTTGTGCTGCGTGCGCTCGCAGCGATGGAAATGCCGCGTGAGCGAGAAAATACGTGCCGCCGCGCAGCGGGAGAACCGGCCATTCACGCAGACCGCAGCGAGGATCGGCGGTCGAATTCACAGTTCGCAGACAAAGTGACAGTTCCTCACAAACGTAGCAGTGACTGCTACCAGCCCAAAGCCGACCCGCACTTTCAGAGTCGTCGCTGTATGTAGTCCCGCAAAATACAGGTAAGGAATCCGCTGAAAGCGGGGGTAATCCCCCCATTTGTGGAGGCGTTTGCAACTAGAACTACGCAGCCATCTGGTGCTGGTTCAGTTTCATAGCGGGTGTGATGCCGCCAATTCCCATATTCGGGCGATCGTTGCTGTAAGTCCATAGCCATTGCGCGGCGTGATTTTGCACCTCTTCGATTGTGTGAAAGATGTGAGTTCCCAGCCATTCGTTGCGCACAGTTCGGTTGTAGCGCTCGACATAAAGGAGCGGCACAATTCCGCGACAGGTCCACCCGGTAAGTGGGGGTACCCACCCCACTAACAAAGACAATCTGAACGCTGAATAATTTCACTAACCTCCAGGGCGATGATCTTATTGGTTCGCGGATTCAACTCGCCAGTGCAACAGGCTGTTGATGACCAATGAAATACTGATTTGGCGTCTTGAAGCCAAGGCATTTTCTGGGCCGGTTATTTATCTTCTCGATGCTCTTTGCCACGTCTTCATCACTCAGGTCATCGATGTCTTTTCCCTTTGGGATGTATTGCCGGATCAGACCATTGGTGTTTTCGTTAAGGCCCCGCTCCCAGGAGTGATAGGGGTGAGCAAAGAACCCCTCGGCAGTCAATTTGCTGGCTATCTCTTCATGGTACGCAAATTCCCGGCCATTATCGTAGGTCAAAGTCAGGACGCGGTCCTGATGGGGTTTCAGGTTCTCACAGATTGCATCCGTGACAGCCTGCGCTGTTTTATTGGCGGATTTGATTGCCACGGTAAATCGTGTCTTGCGCTCGACAAGTGTCACAAGGACTGAATGCCCCTGTTTGCCAATCACCGTGTCGGCCTCCCAATCTCCGACACGGCTGCGTAAGTCGACGATTTCCGGTCGTTTTTCAATGGAGACACGGTTCTTGATCTGGCCACGCCGTTCGATACTACCGTAGCGCTTTCGCCGCTTCTTTTGACATCTAAGATGGGTGTGGAGATCGCCCCCGAACCGCTTATCTGCATAGATATATTGATAGATCCGCTCGGGGCTGACGCTTGGTTCGCCATTGGTTTTCTGGTGGCCATTGATCTGTTCGGGGCTCCAGTCTTCGCGGATCATTTTTTCAATTCCAGTCCAGGTCACAGCCAAAATACGGCTGCGCGAAATGCCAGTTCGTCGCGCTTCAGCAAGCCGATGCGCTTGTTTTGGTCGATAGCCGCGCAAACCTGTGTTGCGCTTCAACTCACGACTAATCGTCGATTTGTCGACGGCGATCTGCTCAGCAATTGCGCGCTGTGTAAATCCAGCTTTCTTCAGAGCATAAATTTGGTTACGCTGACCTTCAGTGAGGCGGGGATAGGCTCGCATTTGTGTTCCTTTACTTTAGACGGTGAGAAACGCTTGGGCATCGCTGCCTCACGCATCATACCGCGGGTAAAGTTGCACTGGCGAGTTGAATCCGCGGTTCTTAAGAAAGAATGGTTTTTTGCACCATTCGCTAAGGGACGTCGCACATTCCTCAAGCACCGAATAGTCAATGTGGTTCTTTCGAAAGACAGCGTACCAGGTCAAAGACAATCCACTTTGAGTAACGCTTCGTGTTTGCACGTCACTGCCGCTTGCGTGATTGTCGATGGCCCATTTGCTAAGTATCGTTAGCCCAAAGCCCGCTTTGACCATTTCTATGACAGCATCAGTATGACCCGCATTTATCACCTTTGGGCGTATGCCCGCTTTGCGCCAAAGAAGATCTTCTTCAAACCCTTCTTCAGTATGGGTTGAATACGTCACGAAGGGATCGTTCATAAAATCCTCAGCCGTTAAAACAGCTTTTTGGCACAGGGGATGATCATTTGGCATGACACAGACAAGCTCATCACTGAACAGTTCGATCTTGCACAGGCTGTCCGAGTTTATCTTACCAGCAATGATTCCAACATCGGCCTCCCCGTTCTCGATTGTCTTGATAGGAATACCTGGGCCTGTGGCAGCAAACTCAAATTCTAAATTTGAGTGCTTGTCCCTTTCCGCGCGGAAAAATTCTGGCAACCAACGGTACGAACTATAAGCGAATGTTGCGACTCTCAAAACCTTTGTGGTTGGCGGTGATCGTTTCTCGACCAGGCTATTCTCCACATGTTGCACTTCGCGCAGAATTTTTTCACCGCTAGAAGCAAACAGCTCACCTATCGTGTTCAGATGGAGCATCCGCCCACTGCGATTAAAGAGCTTCCTCCCTATCCGCCTTTCGGCTTCTGCAAGTCGATGACTGATGGCTGACTGGGTGAGTCCGAGGTGTACGGCGACCGCAATTGTTGTTCGATGATCGCGAAGTGCCAAAATTGCCTGATAGTGGCGGAGTTCTAGAATTGGCATATATTAATCCTTCGCATGGTTTCTGGTAAAACAATCAATTTATCACACAAAGGTCAATCGGTTATCCTGTAGAGAGTTTGCAGCTAAGGAGCAAAATTGATGACACGCCATGACTATGAAGCAAAGATTGATCCCAGCAAACGCGCGCGGACCGGATTGATCGGCAATGTCGCTCCCGAAGAAGATGGCAACCCCGCCCTTGCCGAATGGGATTCGGCCAGCCTGATACAGCCGGATATGGAGATGGTGCGCCAATACCGCCTTGACCGCGTGCGCGCGGAATTGAAATCCCGCGACTTGGCAGGTTGTATCCTCTTCGACCCGGTTAACATCCGTTATGCGACAGATGCCACCAACATGCAGGTTTGGTGCATGCATAATGCGGTGCGCTATGCCTATGTTTCGGTCGAGGGCCCAGTGGCTCTGTTTGATTTTGCCCGCTGTGATCACCTGACGGATCACCTGCGCCTGATCACTGAGCGGCGCCCAGCCACCAGCTGGTTCTATTTTGAAAACGGTCCCCGAGAAAAAGAACTGGTGCATAAATGGGCCGGCGAACTTGCTGACCTGATACGTTCTCACGCAGGGTCGGGAAATCAACGCATCGCCGTCGACAAATGCGAACAAGACGGAATTGACGCATTGGCACAGCGGGGGATCACCGCGGTTCCGAGTTGCGATTTCATGGAACATGCCCGCTACGTGAAGCATGGCGAAGAAATCAAGGCGATGCGCCGTTCGGTCAACACAACCGAAATGGCAATGGCCGAAATGTGGCGCCAGCTGAAACCAGGTATGACTGAAAATCAGCTTTGGTCGATCCTACATCAGGTCAATATTGCCCGTGGCGGCGAGTGGATCGAAACAAGGCTTCTGTCGTCGGGTCCGCGCACCAATCCGTGGATGGCCGAGTGTTCGGATCGGATCATACAGGCTGGTGATATGATTTCATTCGATACCGATCTGATCGGGCCCTACGGCTATTGCACCGATATCTCACGAGGTTGGGTGACTCCCGGCAAGGCCCCCACGAATGAACAAAGAAACCTCCATGCCATCGCGCGCGAAATGATCTCTTACAACATCGATCTTGTAAAACCGGGCATGACTTTCCGAGAACTGGCGGATAAGACTTATCAGCTCAGCGACGAATTTATCCCCAATAGGTATGCCGTAATCGCACATGGTGTGGGTCTGGCAGATGAGTATCCGGCCATTCGTTATGCCGAGGACTGGGAAAAATACGGATACGATGGTGTCATTGAGGCAAACACCGTTCTGAGTTTCGAATCTTACGCAGGTCGGGTTGGTGGACATGAAGGGATTAAGCTCGAAAATCAGGTTCTGGTCACTGAGACCAGCACAGAAGTGCTGGATACTTTCTCTATGGACCTCGTACCGGAGTGAAACCTGTCGCGCCGGCAAGGGTAATCTAATTCTGAAATTCAGTTATGGCCCAAGCTGATACACATAAACCTGTATTATCAATTGCTGCAGGCCAAAGCCCTGACTGGAACTACAACCAGAGCTCACCTATCGTGTTCAGATGGAGCATGCGCCCACTGCGATTAAAGAGCTTCCTGCCGATCCGCCTTTCGGCTTATGCAAGTTGATGACTGATGGCTGACTGGGTGAGCCCAAGGTGTGCGGCGACCGCAATTGTTGTTCGATGATCGCGAAGTGCCAAAATTGCCTGATAGTGGCGGAGTTCTAGAATTGGCATGTATTAATTTCTCGCATGACTTCCGGTCGAATAATCAATTTCTCACGTAAAGGTCAATCGGTTATCCTGTTGTGAGTTGGGTATGACACGGCAGGAGTGGTTATGAGACGTAAACGAACACGCGCGCAAAGCGGAGCACAATCATCCGTTCCACAAATGCCATTTGGGCAAGTCCAAAACCCACTGTCTCCTATGAAGGTCATATCCGATGACCAAGTTGAGACTCTCCATCTGGCATCCTTGAAGGTACTGCGCGATATTGGGATGGACTTTCAACTTCCAGAGGCCGTTGAAATCCTTCGTAGGGCTGGTGCTGATGTCGACGCCGATGGTGTTCGTGTAAGGTTCGATCCCGACTTTATTGAAGAAAAACTCAAAACCGTTCCATCGTCGTTCACTTTGCATGGGCGCAATGAACACCGTGATTTGACCTTTGGTGGGAACAATACAATCTGGGCGACCGTGGCATCAACTCCCAACGTATCTGATCGCGAACGCGGCAGGGTGTCGGGGAATTTCGAAGATATGCGTAACCTCACAAAACTCAGTCATGTGCTCAACCCGGTTCATGCCATTGCTGGATACCCTGTCGAGCCAACCGACCTTGCAGTGCCCACCCGACATCTAACGGCGCTTTCTGAGATCGCGAAAATCACTGACAAACCGTTCTTTGCCTACGGCTTCGGCAAGGAAAGAATGAGAGATGGAATAGAGATTGCACGCATTGCGCGCGGCGTTAGCCATGATCAACTGATGTCACAACCTTCTGTACACACAGTCGTAAACTCCAATACTCCGTTGATTTACGATGGCGCACTTTTGGAAGGTGCCATCGAAATGGCACGATTGAACCAGCCTGTTATCTATACTCCATTTACTTTGGCCGGTGCGATGACACCGATTACAATAGCGGGTGCACTAATCCAACAAAACGCTGAGGCACTGGCTGGTATCGTGTTCTCTCAATGTGTGAACCCGGGCGCCCCGGCAGTTTATGGTTGCTTCACGTCAAATGTGGACATGAAAACGGGCTCACCTGCTTTTGGTACGCCCGAATATGCAAAAGCGGGCATCGCGAGTGGCCAACTGGCTCGTCGTTACAATATTCCATGGCGCAGTTCAAATGTGACAGCCTCGAACGCGGCGGACGCGCAAGCAACCTACGAAGCGCAAATGTCGTTATGGCCAATAATTCTTGGTCAAGCCAACTATGTGAACCACGGTTTTGGATGGATCGAAGGCGGGCTTTCCACATCTTACGAGAAAATGATCATCGACGCCGAAATGGTCCAAATGATGAATTCATTTTTAAAACCCATAGACACGACAGAAGTTGAGTTGGGGCTTGATGCCATGGCCGAAGTTGGTCCGGGCGGCCATTTCTTTGGCTGCGCACATACTATCGAACGCTATCAGGATGCTTTCTATACGCCGATGTTATCGGATTGGAGCAATTTTGAGAATTGGCGCGACAAAGGTTCGGTTGAGGCATCAGACCGCGCGACAAAGATATGGAAACAACTTCTGGCCGAATATGAAGAGCCACCGATGGATCCCGCCATAAAGGAAGAACTTGATGATTTTGTTGGGCGGCGAATTTCTGAAGGCGGCGCACCGCCTCTTTGACCCCCCGAACTTTCACGGTTTTGCCGCAAGGGGGACAAGATGAATGTGTCAAAACAGTAAGGATGGAATAATGAACCGATCAGATTACACAGCAAAAGTTGACCCATGCAACCGCGCGCCATCAGGGTTAATCGGAAATATGAGTCTCGATGAAGACGGCAATCCCGCCCATGTCGAGTTAAGTAATGCCGAATTGATGCAGCCGGATATTGAAGTGATACACATGTACCGCATCAATCAGGCCCGTCGCTCTCATGACCCACGGTACGCTGCAGATAGGGCGTCTCGCGGTTGTTCTTTAGAATCACCCAGTACAAAAACCGTTGCCCATTGGCATTTTCCCTTTTTCTTATGAGGAATCCACATGAAAACTGAATACGACGCAATAGTAATTGGCGGTGGTATCGTTGGCGTTGCCATTGTCTACCATCTAGCCAAACGCGGCATGACCAATGTTGCTTTGATTGAACGACGTGAATTGACATCAGGCTCGACCTGGCATGCGGCGGCAGGCAACAATCAATTGCATGACAACACCAATGTTGCGGCGATGCAGGCCTATACAATCGATTATTTCAAGACGATTGAGGAAGAGTCTGGACAATCATGCGGCATACACTCAACCGGTGGGCTTTATATTGCCCGCACCGAAGACAGGGTTGATCAACTGGCGCTTATGGCTGCCAAGGCTGAATATCTGGGCTGTATTTTCAAACAGCTAACGCCAAGCGAAGCACTTGAAAAAAACCCGTTGCTCGAGCTGAGCGATGCCAAAGCGATCTATTTTACGCCACACGAAAACCATGTCGATCCAAGCGGTGCAACTCATGCCTTCGCAAAGGCCGCGCGAGCGCTTGGGGGCGAAGTGATCCGTTTCAATGCTGTATTAGAAACCAACATACGCAAGGATGGACGTTGGGACGTGGTGACTGAACAGGGTGCGACTATCGCCACCCACGTGATCAACGCCGCCGGTCTTTGGGCGCGTGAGGTTGCGGCCTTGGCCGATATCAAGCTGCCATTGATGCCAATGGAGCACCAATATTTGGTCACCGAAGCCATCCCAGAAGTTGCTGCTCTAACGCAGGAAATTCCGACATTGCATGACAATGACGCTGAATACTATTCGCGCCAAGAAGGGCATGGAATATTGTTTGGGGCTTATGAACGGGATGGGAAACACTGGGCGGTTGAAGGAACGCCACTAGATTTTGATACTGAGCTTCTTCCCGACGATCTTGACCGGATTTCGGATAATTTTGAAATGGCTTGTGAGCGTATGCCAGTGTTGGCGACAGCTGGGGTAAAACGTGTCGTTAATGGGCCAATGGTTTGGTCACCGGATGTGATGCCTCTTGTTGGCCCTGTTCCGGGCAGAAACAACTACTGGGTAGCAGTCGGGATCATGGCTGGTTTCAGCCAATGCGCAGGGATCGGAAAAGTGCTGTCCGATTGGATCATTGATGGTCATCCAGAATCCGACATGTTCTCGATTGATGTTGCGCGGTTCGGTCCTTGGGCGGATGCGGCTTTCATCAAGGATCGTTCGGCGGAAAATTATTCAACCCGCTATCGCATATATTTCCCATATGAAGAGCGAAAAACTGGCCGCAATCTATTGACGCGTCCCGTGTACGAGCGACAAAAAGAGCTTGGGGCTGTCTTTGGTGCAAGTGCGGGTTGGGAATACCCGAAATACTTTGCCCGCACGGAAGATGAAAAAGAACCAAAGTATTCTTTCCGCCGCGCCAATTGGTTTGACGTAGTGGGCGACGAATGCCAGGCGCTGCGCCAGGGTGTCGGGGTTATTGATGTCTCGAACTATTCTAAATTTAGGGTTTCAGGCCCAGATTCAGTAGAATGGCTTGATACGCTCATGACTAACAACCTTCCTTCGCGGGCCGGTCAATGCTGCCTGTCGCCGATCTGTGATGAACGTGGGCGCATTCAGGGTGATTTCACGGTTTCAAAGCAAGACGATGGAACATTCCTTTTGTTCGGATCGGGAGGAGCTGAAAACCACTATATGCGTTGGTTTGAGCAGCATCGTTCAGACCTCGACTGTTCTGTAGAAAACCTGATGAATGAGCTGGCTGGTTTCAGCATTTCCGGACCCGGTTCACGGGAGCTTTTGGCGACGTTTGCAAATTCAGATGTGTCAAACGAGGCGTTGCCTTTCTTTTCAAGCACCAACATGATTTTGGATGGCATTGACTGCTTGGTGCTGCGAATCTCCTACTCTGGCGAGCTTGGGTATGAGATCTATGTACAAGAGAGCGATCAGTCTGCGCTGTATGACATGTTAATTTCTGGTGGTGACAATTTGGGCGTGCGCCCGGTCGGAGTGCTGGCACTGCATGCTTTACGTATGGAAAAAGGATACCCAAGCTGGGGAGCAGAACTCACCAGTGACTATACACCTTTTGAATCGGGCCTCGGGTTCCTTGTCAAAAACAAAGCTGCCAATTATGTCGGTAAAGTTGCACTTGCCTCTGCCCGCAACACGGCGCGGCGCAAGCTTTGCTTATTCGAGATTGAAACCGATGATGCCGATGCCTTTGGTGCGGAGCCTATCTTTATGGATGGAAAGATAGTTGGTGAGGTCACCTCGGGCAGTTATGGTCACACCGTCGGCAAGAGTATCGCGCTTGGCTATGTAGATTGTGCGGCGTTGGACGTATCCGGACAATTCGAAATTTCGATTATTGGCCAGCGGCGGCCTGCAACACTTTTGACCAATCCACCATTCGATCCAGACGGTTCAAATCTTCGAAGCTAAGGCTACGGGGTAAAATGCGCCCATCAAATCTTAGAAGGCCGTCATGCCAAACAATTGTTCGGCCTTCACTTTGAGTAGCAGGGAATTCTGTGCAAACATGCCTACTGATTTTGTAGGTTGTAGGCGAATATTCGATGTCTAGAATTCTAGCATGAAGGTGGAAAAAATGGCCAATTCGAATGACCAAGTCATTCAAATAAACATGGAAGATGTTGTTATGTTTAATCATATTTCAGACCGGGCGCGCACGTTAGAAGCCAGTCAAATCAGAGAGATTGCCGAACACGGTATGAAACTCGGGGGTGTTCTGCCGCTTTGGTTCGGTGAAGGCTCATGGCCGACAAACCCATTGATCGTCGAAGCCGCGGTAAAGTCTTTGCGCGCGGGCAATCACATGTATCAGCCCAACAATGGTGCACTGAATTTCAGGCAGGAAATCTGCGCTTACAGCAACGATCTTTACGGCTCTGATTTAACGCCTGAACGGATCACCGTGAAGCCTTCGGATATGCAGGGGCTTATGCTTGCCGCCCAAAGCCTTGTTTCGCCCGGCGATCGTGTCGTCACGCTCGTTCCCGGTTGGCCGAATATTGCGGCGGCTTTTGCTGCTGTCGGTGGGAACATGGTGTCCCAAACGATTGTTGTGAAAGATGGGAAATGGGTGTTGGACGTTGACGCCTTGCTTGACGCGTTAACGCCGGACACAAAGGCGGTTGTTATCAATTCGCCGAATAACCCGACGGGCTGGACGATGAGAGCTGAAGACCAAAAAACCGTCCTTGCGCATTGTCGCAAGCATGGCATCTGGATCGTTGCGGATGATGTTTATTCCCGACTTTATCGCCACGGTCGTATTGCTCCGTCTTTCCTGTCTATTGCAGACAAAGATGATCTTTTGATTTCGGTCAATTCATTCTCCAAAAGTTGGTCGATGACAGGCTGGCGTTTGGGCTGGCTTGTTGCTCCTGCACAGCTTGAAGCAAAACTCGGCCAGCTGACCGAGTTCAACACCTCCTGCACCTCTGGTTTTGTGCAAGATGCGGGAATTGTGGCGCTGCGCGAAGGTGAGCCGGAAGTTAAGGAAATGGCGGCCAAAATCAATACCGGATATGAGATCGCAGCCGAGCAACTCGCCGCGTTTGAGCGGGTCGAGTTCATCAAACCGGATGGGGCGTTCTATTGCTTTTTCCGAATAGATGGCGTGAAAGACAGCTCCGCAGTGACGCGCAAAATAATGGAAGAAACGAAGGTTGGCCTCGCACCCGGCATCGCATTTGGTGCACCGGGTGAAGGGCACCTACGCCTGTGTTACGCACGGCCCCGCGAAGAATTGGAAGAGGCATTCTCCCGCCTCGCTCCCTTCCTCAAAACATAGATAACAAGAAACCCAAAGACCCCCAATTGATGATGGTTGTTCAGCCATCAAACGGAGAAAAATTATGAAACTACTGAGATTTGGCCCAAAAGGGCAGGAAAAACCCGGCATCATGGACGCTAATGGCACAGTTTACGATCTGTCCAGCATTGTGCCTGACATTGCAGGGGACACGCTGACAGATGCTGGTCTGGCGCGCATTGCAGCCGCTGATCTGACACTGCTGCCAAAGGTAGATGTCGAACGTTTTGGACCTTGCGTTGGCAATGTCGGTAAGTTCATTTGCATCGGCCTCAATTTCTCTGACCACGCCGCCGAAAGCGGAATGGATGTGCCGCCCGAACCTGTCATCTTTGCCAAAGCGACGCTCTGCGCATTCATTTGCGATACGCCAACTCATAATCTCACAGCCAATTGGCTTGAGGTCAGACCGAAATTCGCGTAATGATGAGGGTAGAAAAATTCTTCTATGCCGTTGAGGTGGGTGGCCGCCCCCTCAGCGGTTTTTCTTTGCCTTTTGGCCTGTGAAAAACCGTTTACCGCGAGCTCGTAACCTATTGAAAAGTGACCGTGAACGAAACAAGTCCGTTTACAATTTATCCCTGCTAAATCAACGAAAATTTCCGGATTGCAAATCCGTGTACACCGGTTCGATTCCGGTACTCGCCTCCAAATACTCGTAATTCATTTTAAGATAGTTTCCCTTTTCAGTTTCAATCTAGAAATTAACTGATTAAGAGGTATATTTGACGCACTCAAGCAGTGGAGTAACTCAAGTGCGTTTACAATAGAATGATATAATAATTCAGATTATTACAATAAATGAATTTATCCAGATGATATAAAGCGAAAACGTGCCTACCATGAGCATGGATATAACTCTTTACGAATAACAAGTAGACACGCAATATTATTATGAAGGAGTTATTTCATAAATCAAGAAACTTATAAAGTTAGGCCAAGATTATTTTTTGAGTGATTTTTTTTCATCTTTAGTTAGTGGATTATTCCACACATTATTGCTTAAACCTAATTCATGTTTCATAGGCTTTGTTTTGCCCTTTGTGACCTTTCCACCTTTTTTTAAAAATTCATCAATCAAAGCTTGATCAGTTTTTTCTTTAGGTGTTCCAGACATAGACATGATTCAATCCTTAAATATTGCAATTGATACAAACGAATAATTTTTTAGTTCTACTCATTCACTAATATTTCATAACCAGAAACTGGGAAATGAATAGCTACATTTCCAGCTTCAACTGAATAATGATTAATTGCAATAGTCATACTGTCTAAATATCGCAAATCTCCAGAAACTATTGGATCTGATGACTCACCAGAAGGTTTTATCCTAACATTTTGCCCAATTTCTAAGTGTGAATAAACATTACTATTCACCCCATTAGGTGATTTTGGATTCAATTTGTTTGCTAATTCTAGCGCTTCACAACTGCTCATGTCTTTACAGTTCTTATAATTCAAATTGTTTATCTCTTCCTCGACTCTCAATAAGTTTTTATATTTGCTTAAAATCTTTGCCCCCTCATTCCACCTCCCCCTTATAAACCAAATCAAATAACCAACAGATATATCAGCATAAGATAGTCTACTTGAAAATATGTTACTGTCTTCTCCTAGAATTTCATTAATAATTTTTAATTTTGCATCAAGCTGCAATATTACACTAGGTAGCTTCTGGTAAAGTTTTTCTTGGCTCCAACCTTTTTCAAAATACAAATCACCTCGATCTTGAATGAATTCTTTGGGAGCTGCATTTATTGAATTAGTAATAACAATTCTTGCTGCAAGTTCAAAAACAGTATCATCTATCCATGACGAAAATACTAATGCTTTATTCATACAACCTTCGGGAAACAAACGCTCTTTTAAGCCTTCATTTCCAATCGCACATATAATATTTTGCGTATCGCAAAAAACATCAGCACCAATTTGTAATACAGGAGTCCTTCGGTAACCTGCGGTCAATGGCATAAGATTGGGCTTTGGAGGAATTCTAGGTATCTCAACAGAATTCCACTCAACTTCAGCAAGTCCAAATGCGAGTCGTATTTTATGAGCAAATGGTGATGGCCAATAGTGATGTAAAATAAATTCTGACATATCTATATCCTAGTATATTTTGTTATTCTAAGTAAAAATTTTGTATGTACAAATAACTTACTTACGACCTTATGTATCATGATAAAAATAGTAATTATAGATTTAGGATCATTATTTACAAAATATAAATATAATTAATTTATATTGGATATTATTATGTGAAAATTTTTAATGGCTCTTAAAATAATGGCTTATATTATATCTTAAACTACAATAAACAAACCAACTTTTTTATCATCTGAATGAGAAAGAAAACCCTTTTTTTCAATTGATTTTAATGCTCTGAAAAATGTTGGACGTGACATTTTTTGTGTAAAACTGTGATTAAGAATTTGTTTCGTTTGCACCAAACCATTCTGAGATTTTGAAGCATGGGCAGCTAAATAAACATTTTTTTCAACTCCTGACAAAGATGATAAGCCGATATCTTGCTCCATATCATCTAGCATTTGTTTTAAAAGTATAATTTTTCTAACAAAATCTGGTTCCATAATAATATCATTAATATACTAGTTTTAGATTTAATGCAAAAAAAATAAATGTTTAAACTTTACACAAGAGCATAAATATATAAATTATGTCTCTCTTTTTTTATGAAAATAAAATACTACAGTTTTCTAAATTTGATAGTTTTATATAGTTTTGAGATCAAATATTAGTTTTCATCCAATTTAAAGACAGATTAGTATCACCTTGTGGCTTATATTCAGCACCAATAGGGTCTTCATAACCTAACTGTTTTATAATCTTAAAAATAAATTCATACGACAACTCTCCATCTCCTGGGCTCCCTCTATCTGGAACAGAAGCAAATTGTATGTGTCCAATGTATGGCATTAAACTTTTGAGCTTACGCACAATATTACCTTCCATTAATTGTACATGGTAACAATCAAACATAAGTTTTAAATTTGGCTGATTTACTTTTTTTATAATTCCTAAAGCTTGGGAAGTTGTTTTTAAAAAATATCCAGGTGCATCATATTGATTCAATGGTTCAATTAGAATTGTAATACCATGAAGCAATGCTTTAGTGCATGCATAATTTAAATTTTTTATAAATACTTTCTCTGCTTCAACACCATTTGAGAATCCTGCCATGACATGAATATTCTTTGCTTTTATCTCAGCAGCATACGAAATTGCTTCATTTATAGCATCCTTAGCATCATCTTCTCTACCAGGTAATGCACTCAAGCCATTTTCACCAGCGCCCACATCTCCTCTTCGAGTATTCAAGCCTATCATTGTAAAGTTTGTGTCTTGAAGTGCACCAATGATTGCTTTTGGATCTGTATCATATGGCCAATGGCATTCAACAGCATCAAAGCCAGCAGCTTTGGCAGCTAGAATTGCACTTGGCAAGTTTAATTCTGTCCATAGAAATCCAAGATTAGCTGAAAATTTTATGAGTCCCACTCCACATCAAATTTTTTAACAATAGATTTAACTTGAGAGGCATTTAATATTCTTGCATTCATTCCTCTGGTCATCATAGCGAGTCGAGCAGTATCTTCTAGTTCCTCAATAGCATTGCAAGCTGCTTCAATATCTTTCCCAGCAACTACTGGGCCATGATTTGCGAGCATGATAGCTGACCGCTTGCCAGCCAATCCCCGAACTGCTTTACCCATCTCAGGATCACCTGGCATATAAAATGGCAATAATTTAACACGTCCAAGTTTCATAATAGAGTAAGGTGTAAGATGCGGCAAAAAATCATCTTCATCAACATCAGGCATAAGAGACAATGCAACCGAATGACAAGAATGAAGATGAACGACAGCACCTGCAGTACTTCTAGTTTCATAGAATGCAGAATGAAGTGGCATTTCTTTTGTAGGTATGTCGCCTGAAATAAAAACTCCTTTGGAGTCGAATCTACTTAATTTATTTGGGTCAAGGCGACCAAAACTTGTTCCAGTTGGGCTTACTAGAAGTCCACCATCTGAAGTTCGTGAAGAAATATTTCCTGTACTCCCACCGGTAAGTCCACGGTCATAAATTG
>Ga0206127_1002659_pt1 | contig 17395 bp, 8 predicted proteins | sample Helgoland_Spring_6_FD_148646 | JGI IMG/M metagenome (GOLD analysis project Ga0206127, IMG submission 148646) | Pelagic subsurface seawater microbial communities from Kabeltonne, Helgoland, North Sea - Helgoland_Spring_Bloom_20160419_1 | ecosystem: Environmental > Aquatic > Marine > Epipelagic ...
AAATAACCGTCTTTAATAACCTCAGCAGTTTTTTTTGGGTCTTTGTAATACCCTTGCATCACATTTGGTCCTTTTACTAATATTTCACCATTTTCAGCAATTTTTACTTCCACATTTTTTAAAATTCGACCTACGGTTCCAACTCGAAATCCACGAACACCATTTTGTTCCATAAAGCTAACTGATGTTACTGGAGATGTTTCAGTTAATCCATATCCTTCCATAATAGGCATTCCAGCAGCGGTAAAAACTCTTGTTAATCGTTGCTGCAACGCAGAAGCTCCTGAAACCATTAATTTAAGCTCTCCTCCTAAAGCAGCTTGCCATTTTGAGAAAATTAGTTTTCGAGCTAAGCCTAATTGTTTTTCATACCACCAACCATTGGCTCCATAGGGTTCATATTTTAAACCAAGATCTACGGCCCAAAAAAACAATTTCTTTTTTATACCGGTTAATTCTTGACCCTTCAAAACAATACTGTCATAAATTTTTTCATATAACCTTGGAACAGCTGTCAAAACATGAGGTTTAACTTCTTGAGCATTTTCAACTAATTTTTCAACCCCTTCAGCAAAATAGATCTCTACACCACAATATTGGTATAAATAAAGTATCATACGTTCAAAAATATGACATACCGGAAGAAAACTTAAGGCTTTATCATTTCCTTTAGTTAACGGAACACTTTCTTCACTAGTTAAAACATTTGAGACAATATTTCCGTGAGATAACATTACTCCTTTAGGTCTTCCAGTGGTTCCGGAGGTGTAAATAAGTGTAGCTAAATCTTCACTTTTTACTGCATCTTTTCTAGCTTCAACATCACTTTGATTTGAAGTGTCTTTTCCCAGTTCTAGAAGTTCTTTCCAGTTTTTCTCATCAGATATCTCGTCAAAAGTATACACCTCTTTAAGTTTTGTATTTCCTTTAATTTTGTTGATTTTTTCTACAATAGAAATATCTGAAACAAAACAATAAATAGATTCAGAGTGATTTAAAACATATTCATAATCTTCTTTGGATATGGTAGGGTATATAGGTACATTTTGAGCACCTGTTTGAAGAATTCCAATATCCACAATATTCCATTCAGTTCTATTCGTAGAGGAAATAACAGCAATTTTATCATTTGATTTTACTCCTAAACGAAGTAATGCTCTACTAATAGTATTTGCCTTAGCTATGTACTCTTCACTTGAAGTAGACACCCATTTGTTATCATATTTAGTAACCAGAGCATTATCAAGGTTATATTTTTTGTGGGAAAAGTAAGGGAAGTCAAATAATCTGGTTATTTCTGAAGACATAAAGGTAATTTTGTTTTTTAAGTTATGAAGCCAAATTACAAAAAACCAATAGATTTCACAATATGATATTTTAAGTCATTCAATATTAAAGATTATATATTTTATTGTAAAGATTTTTATGTTTTTCTAAAATTACTTTTCTCTTCATTTTTAGTGTTGGAGTTAAGTGGCCTGATGTAGCTGTCCATTCTTCTTCAGTAATCTGAAACTCCTTTATTTGTTCCCAATTACCAAAATTCTTATTACAAACATCTATTTCTTTTTGAATTCTTTGCCTTAAATCTTTGTTTTCTTGAAAGTTTTCTATTTTATGTCCATTTCTTTCCCCCCATTCTCTTGCATATTCAAAATTAATTTGAATGAGTGCAGCGGGCATTTTTTGTGCTTCACCTATCACCATAACTTGATCTATAAAACGAGATTTTTTTAATTCACTTTCTAGTACTGTTGGTGCTATGTATTTTCCTCCAGAAGTTTTAAAAATTTCTTTCTTTCTATCAGTAATTTTTAAAAACCCCTCAGAATCAATTTCTCCAATGTCTCCAGAGTGAAGATATCCATCCTTTATAGTTTCAGAGGTCAAATCATCTCTTTTATAATAGCCTTGCATCACACAATGTCCCTTCATTAATATTTCACCGTCATCAGCAATTTTTATTTCAATACCTTTAAGAGGTTTTCCAACAGTTCCAATTTTTAAACCATTGTTCCTTAAATCATTTAATGTAGCTCCTGGTGATGATTCAGTCATCCCATAGCCCTCATAAACAGGAATTCCAGCTGCTGTGAAAACTTTTATTAACCGAGGTTGAAGAGGAGCACTTCCGGAAATCATGAATTCTAAATTATTACCCAAAGCTTCTTGCCATTTTCCAAAAATTAACTTTCGAGCAATATTGAGTTGAAAATGATACCAAAATCCATTTTTGTTGTAAGGTTCATATTGTTCTCCAAGTTTTAACGCCCAAAAGAAAAGCTTTTTCTTTACCCCTGATAACTTACTTCCTTTGTCTACAATTTTATCAAATATTTTTTCTAAAAGTCTTGGAACTACTGCAATCATATTAGGTTTAACCTCTCTTATATTATCTCCTAATAATTCTATGCTTTCTGCAAAAAAAATACTGATTCCCATCATTTGACAATAATATCCTGATACTCTTTCAAAGACGTGACTTACGGGAAGGTAACTTATCGTTCTTTTACCAGCTCCATTAAGATCCAATCTATCTGCAGTAACTTTAATATTTTGAACAATATTATCATGTGACAACATAACCCCTTTTGGTGTTCCTGTAGTACCTGAAGTATAAATTATGGTAGCTATATTTTGAGGACTTATATTATTTTTGATATTCTCAATCTTAGATTGAAAATTTTTATTTTTCCCAAGTTCTAAAAAAGAGTTCCAACCAATTTTAGGGTTGTCATCAAGACGAAAAACTTCTTCAAGTTGAGTTTTACTTTGAACAGCTTTAACCTTTTCATAAATCTCATCTCCTGCAATAAAGCAATATTTAGAATCTGAATGATTTAATACATATTCATAATCTTTTTCAGATAGTGTAGCATAAAGAGGAACATTTTGTGCACCTATTTGTAAGATTCCAATATCTAAAAAGTGCCATTTTGGATGGTTTACAGGAACTATAATTGCAATTTTATCATTTGGTTTAATTCCTAAGGTTAATAGAGAGCTACTAACTTGGTTGGCAATAGTAATAAATTCTTCACTAGAATAACTTATCCATTTGCCATTCTCTTTGTAAACTAATGCTTCTTTTTGTGGATAGTTGCAGTTTTGATATTCAATACAATCAAAAACTCGAGTTATTTTTTTCGTCATAATTATTTAATATGACGACAAGATAAAAAAAATAGGCTTCATTTCTGAAGCCTAGATAATTGATGTAAAAATTTTTACCCCTAAAAATGAAAAATCAATCATTGCAAATCTAGGTAAAAAAACTATATAAACAATAGAATTTATTTTTTTTTTGAGAAAAACAGAAATAAACAAGATTATTTTATTTTTTTATTTAACCAGCGCCTAGCATTCACAAATGCTTCTATCCATGGAGAAACTTCATCTTTTCTATTTTCAATATAATTTGCCCAATTCCATTGATATGTAGATCTTTCTATATGAGGCATGGTAACTAAATGTCTACCTGACTTATCACACATCATGGCTGTATTAAAATCAGAACCGTTTGGATTGTGTGGGTAGGCATCATAGGTATATTTGGCAACAATTTCATACTTGTCCTCAGGGTAGGGGAAGGTAAACTTACCTTCACCATGAGATATCCAAACTCCAAGTGTAGTACCTGCCAAGCTTGATAACATCACAGAATTGTTTTCTTGAATTTTTACAGAAGTGAAAGCACTTTCGTGCTTCTTAGAATCATTATAAGTCATTTTTCCATGGATTTCATGTTCTGGATTTATTAATCCTAATTCCATCCATAACTGACATCCATTACATATCCCTACACTCAAAGTATCTTCTCTATCAAAGAAAGATTTTAGTGCTTTTTTTGCTTTCTCATTGTATAAGAATGCACCAGCCCATCCTTTTGCAGAACCAAGAACATCAGAATTAGAAAAACCGCCAACAGCTCCAATAAATTGAATATCTTCTAAGGTTTCTCTACCAGATATTAAATCTGTCATGTGAACATCTTTAACATCAAAACCTGCTAAATACATAGCGTTTGCCATTTCACGCTCAGAATTACTTCCTTTTTCACGAATAATAGCTGCTTTTGGCCTTGGTTGATTTGTATTTATTTTAGGAAGTTTTCCTGAAAAATTAGAAGGAAATTTAAATTGTAAAGGTTGTTTTTTGAAATTTTTGAATCGATGTTCAGCTAAACCATTTGAAGTTTGTTTTTTATCCAATAAATAAGAGGTCTTAAACCAAGTGTCTCTAACTGATGAAACATCAAAGTTAAAGAGGTCATCGTTGTTTTTTATTGTTACAGTTCCTTTTTTTTCAACTTGCCCAATCTTAAAAAACTCAATAGTATTCTCTTGTAAAGTTTTTTCAATAGAAGCATCACCTTGAAATACAATTCCAGCATTTTCTGAAAATAAAAGCTTAATAGAATCATTTTCAAATAATGAGCTAAGGTCTATATTAGCTCCAATATTATTATCTGCAAAACACATTTCAAGTAAGGTTGTAATTAACCCACCAGAAGCTACATCATGTCCAGAGTATATTCGATCTTCTTTGATTAGGTTTTGAATGGTGTTAAATGTGTTTTTCACAAAAGCTACATTTTTTACATCAGGAGCTTCATTACCAATGGTATTTAAAATTTGATTAAAAGAGCTACCACCTAATTTGAACGAATCTTGTGAAATATTTATATAATATATATCCCCCCCATTAAGTTTGAAAACTGGTTCAATAACTTTTTTAATTTGAGTACAGTTTCCTGCAGCCGATATGATAACAGTTCCAGGAGAAATAACCTCTTCTTTAGGATACTTTTGTTTCATAGATAATGAATCTTTACCAGTAGGAACATTGATTCCAAGTTCAATTGAGAATTTAGAAATTGCTTCTACCGCTTCATAAAGACGAGCATCTTCACCCTCATTTTTACATGGCCACATCCAGTTTGCAGATAAAGAGACACTTTTTAAATTGTCTTTCAATGGGGCCCAAATCATATTTGTTAGTGCTTCAGTAATAGCATTCCTGCTTCCAGCTTTCGGGTCTATTAAAGCGGCTATGGGAGCATGTCCAATCGTAGTAGCAACTCCTTCTTTACCATTGTAATCTAATGCCATAACACCAACATTATTGAGAGGAATTTGTAAAGGTCCTACACATTGTTGTTTGGCAACTTTACCCCCTACACATCTATCTACTTTATTTGTTAACCAATCTTTACAAGCTACTGCCTCTAATTGTAAAACTTGATCTAAATAAATATGTAAATTTTTGATTTTATATCTAGGGTTTTTATAATTCCTTTGTATTGTTTTATCAGTCATTATGGTTTTAGGAGAGCTTCCAAACATATCCTCAAGTGCCATATCCATAGGGGTATCTCCATTGGTTTTAGAGGAAAATGTAAATCTATTATTACCAGTAACATCGCCAACTGTATACATAGGTGAGCGTTCTCTTTCAGCTATTTTCTGAAGGGTGTCTGAATGTTTCTCAGCTATAACTAAGCCCATTCTTTCTTGCGATTCGTTCCCAATGATCTCTTTTGCAGATAATGTAGGATCACCTACGGGTAGTTTATCTAAATTGATTATACCTCCTGTATCCTCAACTAATTCAGATAAACAATTTAAATGGCCTCCCGCGCCATGATCATGAATTGAAACAATAAAATTTTCTTCACTTTCTATCATACCTCTTACTGCATTTGCAGCACGTTTTTGCATCTCAGGATTAGATCTTTGAACAGCATTAAGTTCAATTCCAGATGCAAATTCTCCTGTGTCTGCTGAGGAAACCGCAGCTCCACCCATTCCAATTCTATAGTTTTCTCCACCTAAAATGATAATTTTGTCACCTTCTTTTGGAGTATCTTTTAACGCTTGGTTAGCTTTCCCATATCCTATCCCTCCAGCTTGCATAATCACTTTATCAAACCCAAGTTTTCTTGACGCTGATGCACTAGAAGAAGGATTTTCCTCATGTTCAAAAGTTAGAATGGATCCAGTTATGAGTGGTTGCCCAAACTTATTTCCAAAGTCAGAGGCTCCATTTGATGCTTTTATTAAAATATCCATGGGAGTCTGGTATAACCAATGTCGCTCTTTCATTTTTTGTTCCCAAAATCGATCTTTAGTTAAACGTGAGTACGATGTCATATACACAGCAGTTCCAGCTAAAGGAAGAGATCCTTTTCCACCTGCCAATCGGTCTCTAATTTCACCACCAGACCCGGTAGCAGCTCCATTAAAAGGTTCAACAGTAGTGGGGAAGTTGTGGGTCTCTGCTTTTAAAGAAATTACAGAATCAAATTTTTCTGTTTTATAATAGTCTGGAATGTCTGCTCTTTTTGGTGCAAATTGTTCTACCGAAGGTCCTTTTATGAATGCAACATTGTCCTTATAAGCAGAGACAATATCATTGGGGTGTTGTTTAGAGGTTTCTTTAATCATCTTGAAAAGAGAGGTGGGTTTTTCCACACCATCAATAACAAAAGTTCCATTAAAAATTTTATGTCTACAATGTTCAGAATTTACCTGTGAAAATCCAAAAACCTCAGAATCCGTTAGTTTTCTATTAATTTTTTTAGAAACCTCTTCTAAATATGTGATTTCTTCTTCATTTAGAGCCAATCCTTCTTTGGTGTTGTATGAAGCTATATCATCAATTAAAGAAATAGGTTCTGGTTGAACATCTATGGTAAATATATTTTGATCTAGAGTAGAGAATTTTTGAAAGATCATAGCATCGTAATCAGTAAAGTCTTTATCAACATGATTAAATTCTTCTATCCTTTTAATACCTGAAATCCCCATATTTTCTGTGATTTCTACAGCATTCGTACTCCAGGGAGTTATCATTGCAGATCTTGGGCCAATAAAGAAATCATCTATAGATGCTACTTCTTTATTAGTTTCTTTTGAGATTAGCTCAGAGCAAGAAAATAACCAAGTTAGTTTAGTTTTATCTTCTTTACTTAATTCTTCTGTTGTTTGAACAGCAAATACCTTGCTGTTTGGGTTTCCAAAGAAATTGATCATTCTGAATATGATTAGTTATATTATAAAAGCAAATTTAAAAACTTTCACTCTTAAGTTTAATAATCTAAACCTCTTTTTTGAAAGGTTATAAATCATTTATCAACAAAAAATTAATATATTTAGATATTATATATGTGATAGTATTCTTTGGAATAATATTTAGCTTTAATTTAAAACATTAACTATATCATATTCAAAACACCTTACGTTAAATTATACAACGAAAATATAGTCTTAGTATTAAATTCATATTATGAAAAAAATTTCAAAATTAGTGACCTTAATAGGCCTTCTTTTTATTTTGATTAGCGGAACAATAGATTTGGACGATTTATTTAATTACGAAACCCAAAACATTCCCTCATATATAACAAAAGATAATACACCAGAAACCAATCAGATTAACAATGAAATAACTACGTTAGGGAGGGTTCTATTTTATGATAAAAATTTATCTGAAAATAATACAATAGCTTGTGCAAGTTGTCATCAACAAGCTTTTGCTTTTAGCGATCCTTTAACTTCTAGTGTTGGATTAAACGGAGGTAATACAGGAAGACACTCTATGCGTTTAGTGAACAGTCGATTTTCAAATGAAGAAAAATTTTTTTGGGATGAACGAGCAACTAGTTTAGAAAATCAAGTAACTCAACCCATTCAAGATCATATAGAAATGGGCTTTAGTGGAACTAATGGTGATCCAGATTTCAATGAATTAATAGCAAAGCTTTCGGCAATAGATTACTATCAAACCTTGTTTGATTTTGCTTATGGGAATTCTACTATTAATGAAGATAAAATCCAAAGAGCTTTGTCTCAGTTTATAAGAAGTATTCAATCTTTTGATTCTAAATTTGATGAAGGTTTTTTGCAATCTCCAAACTTAAATGCACCTTTTCCAAATTATACTCCCCAAGAAAATTTAGGGAAACAGTTATTTTTAAATCCACCTCCTAATGGTGGTGCTGGATGTGCTGGGTGTCATGCTCCACCTGAGTTTGATATAGACCCCAATACACTTAATAACGGAGTGATTGGAGTGATTGGAAGTACAACCGAAGTAGATTTGACCAATACACGTTCACCTTCTTTAAGAGATTTAGTTAATCCAGATGGAAGTTTAAATGGGCCATTGATGCACGATGGAAGTATGACTTCTTTATTACAAGTTATAAACCATTACAATAGTATTCCAAATAACCCAGCGAATAATAATTTAGACAATAGGTTACAAGGACCTGGAAATCAAACTCAACAATTAAACTTAACAATCAACGAAAAAAGTGCATTAGAAGCTTTCTTAAAAACATTATCGGGTTCAGATATTTACACTAATGAAAAATGGTCTGATCCTTTTGATGAAGAAGGAAATATTTCTATTGTAGGTGGGCAATTATCTATTAATGAAAATAGTTTTGAAAAGTCTATTACTGTTTTTCCAAATCCAGTTGAGACCGATATGAGTATCCAATTAGAAACCGGAAATTATACTACATTAATTTATAACCTTCAAGGCAAAATTTTATACAAGAAAAAGATTTTTGGGAATGAAAGTTTAAATTTACAAATCTTAACAAAAGGAATTTATTTATTATTGATTAAAGATAATGAATCCTCTAAAGTGTTTAAGAAGAGGTTTATAAAATTGTAAATAATTTAATTTAGAATTAATTCATTATTATTTTCTGATGAGCTTTCTGGTTATCGTTTTATAATTATTAGATATTTTAATCATATAAATTCCCCTATCGATTGAAGAAATATCAAGTTGAGGGTTTTCAGGATATATACTTTTTTCAAGTAGCTCCTTGCCAAGAATAGAGTAAATCTTAACTGTTACCTTTTCTTTATTGATAATTTGAATATAATTACCAACAGTGGGGTTTGGATATATAGTCGTTTGGTTATTTATTGAATAATCAGGGGTAGAGAGTAGTTCGCCCCAAATTGAATCCACATATTCTGGATAATCTATAAATGGATTTCTGTTTCCTTGAAAATTATAAGCTTCATTATTTCTCTTTATTTCACGAGAACTTACAGGATCAATTTGATGCCATTCACAAAGTAATTGCAAATACCATGTTTCATATACTTGATCATTAGTTCCATTTAATGGGTTATTAGTGGTCGTATGATTATCCCAAGAACTGTCCGTTACTTCATCTTCATATCTCACTGCAAAATACAATAGCATTCTAGCAATATCTCCTTTAAATTCATCTATGGGTTCAAAAACAACTCCAGAATATGTGTAAGCAGTATTTTGACCAACTTTTGAACCATTATTAGACATCCAAGTTGCATTGGTAACTTCACCAAAAGGATAATTGGCCCTTCTATTATTTACATAACCGTCAGTAGGTACAACATGATGAATGTCTGTTCGCATGGGAAGTTGCTCATTGAAAAAACCTTGGGGGAAAATATGTTCACGATTATAACAATCATTTTCGGAATTATAATTCCCGCAAGTTCTATCGTTATGATTGTAATTATAGGAATCACTTCCAGTAGGGTTTTCTGAATACATATCTAGAACAGTATTGTCATTTTCATAGAATGTATCATTGTCACTATCTATGTAGGCATCATATAAAGCACTATATCCTTGGTCTACATGACCGTTTGATATGATTGTTTTTAATTGTGTTTTTAAACTATATCCACTTCCTGTAGCAGAATTATAATATCCAGGTGGGATTTGGGCGTAAGAATTTATGCCTAATGTGATTAAAATGAGCCCAAGTATTTTTTTTGTCATCAAATTTTGATAATTTTTGTTGATATAGACAATCCTTTATGAGAAACTTTAATAACGTAAACTCCTTTAGATAATGTTGAAATATCTAATATTGAATCTGATTGATTAATGTTTGTATGGATCAATTTTTTTCCAAAGATACTAAATACTTCTACTTTTACATCCTGGCTGAATTTAATATTTAAAAAACCGTCTGAAGTTGGGTTTGGGTATACAGATAATTGTTTCCATTGATTTTCTTCAATACTCAGCGTAAGGTGAGTTCCACCGATATCATCAAAAGTATCCATAGGGAAAATTTCCCACTCATTATTGAGATCAAAATTTATATTAGGTTCAACTACTGTTGACTTCCTTCTCAGTGTTTTATCTTTTGCAAAATTTGAGCTTCCCCCACCAAATTCACCTACAATATCAATTAAAACATCATCTTTGAATAAGCCAATTGGATCATTTCCATTAAAGTTTAAAGGTTCTCCATAATTAGTGCTTTGGTTATTTACAACAACTATATCAGCCTGATCTAAAAGGATTTGAGAATTTGCATTTGCATTTATAATGACGATAACATCTCCTACATTAATTGTTCCAGTTAAATCAAATCTTTCTGACCATTCACCACCTCCGTTACTATCTCTTCTTAGGTTGTATCCATCAAGTTCTACAGGTGATGTTATTAAATTTGCAATTTCAATTGCTTTATTATTACTACTGCCCTCCACATACTCTGAAATTAAAAGTTCCATGGTAGTATTTGAATTACCGTCAGTTGTTGTTGCATTTACAGGAGCACTTTGTGCGGATGTATTATTCAATCCATCTACGGCTTCAAGCGTTACACTATAAGTAGTAGATGCTGTCAATTCATAAATAGTATACGAACTTATATTAATCATATCATGGAAAATATTATCTATATAAATATTGTAATGAATAACTTCAGTGTTGTCAGTAGATGGATCCCAAGTAATCTTAAACGAGACATCAGTTTCGTCACTAATAACAATGTTCATAGGTACTGAGGGAGCTTCTGTATCTTCCTGAGTAACTACTGTTAAGGGTGCACTTTGTGGAGATACATTATCTGCAATGTCTCTAGCTGATACAGTTAAATCATAGGTAATATTTGAAGATAGTCCAGTAATTGTATAGTTTATGTTTGAAGTTGAGGCTTCTAAATTTCCATCAACATAAACATCATAACTACTCACTCCAATATTATCAGTAGAAGCAGTCCATGAGAGGTCAATTGAATATGTTGTAGTATTCGTGACTGTTAATCCAGAGGGCACTGAAGGGGCTTCAGTATCTGTATTAGAATAAATACCCCAAATGTCTTCAGCTTCCGGTCCGCCCCATATTCTTGTTGCTAATCTAGGATTATCTATAAATGGATTTCTATTTCCTTGTGCATCAGAATTAGAAGTATTTTCATGGTATGGATTACGCTGTTTTTCAATAGTTGAAACTGGATCATCAGCATTCCATTGTAAAAATAAATCAATCATATCATCTGGAGTATCTGAATTACTTCCAAATCCAACATTTGATGGTAAAGTTCTTTCATCATATCTCAAATACATATACATGATAATTCTTGCAACATCACCTTTCCACTCATCACCAGGATACCATCCAGTTCCTGTTGCCCCTGAATTTCCGGATCCAGCAATAAATTTTTTATTTCCTCTTGAAGAATTTCTTTGTGAGTCACAAGGCCTCAAATTATGAGCATCTGCATAAGGAGGGCCATTTGTTCCATCTTGATCTAAATCTGGAGTTGCTAAAGAGGTAGGATATACATGCTCTCTATTCCATAAACCAACACAACTATTTGATGTACAATTATCATTAATATTTCTTTCACGGTCATTGGTGCTATTAGAGTCTGATCCGTCTTCAAACCCATAAATTAATAGAACCTCACTATTGTCAATAGGATTCATGTCGGTAACCATAACCGCATTCCAGATACCAGGAGTGTAGGACAAATTGTTTGTGTGGGTTGTTATAATTTTGGTGGCAAGAGCTTCTTTTAAACTTATTCCAGTGAGATTTAAATTTACATCATCGTAGTAGCTTTCTTGAGCTAAGATAAAAATAGAATACAAGCTTATACTTAAAAAAAGTATTTGTTTTTTCATTATTTACGTAATAAAATTAATAATTACTCAATTACTTGAGTACTTAAAACAAAACTTTTTCAATGCATTTTTTTTTCACTTTTTCACATCTTTTTATCAAGATGTGGAGCATGTGATGCTCATCTATTCGCGTTCTAGTTGTGCCATATAAAATCCGTCAAATCCAGAAATATGTGCTAAAACTTTGTTGTCTTTTACTAATTTAAATTCTTTACCAGATTCTGAAGCTAAAAATTCAGCGATTTGATGCTGATTTTCTGACGGAAGAACAGAACATGTGGCATAGACTAATTTACCTCCGTGTTTCACCATTTTAGAATAGTGTTGTAAAATATCCTGTTGTACTTTTTTAATGTTATCAAGAAATTCGGGTTGAAGTTTCCATTTAGAATCAGGATTTCTTCTTAAAACACCCAATCCTGAACAAGGTGCATCTATTAAAACTCGATCAGCTTTACCGTATAATTTTTTTATTGGTTTAGTAGAGTCTATAACTCTAGTATCTATGTTGTGAACTTTGTTTCTACGTGCTCTTACTTTAAGTTTTCTTAATTTACTTTCGTAAATATCCATGGCAATTATTTGTCCTTTATTTTTCATAAAAGAAGCTAAATGCAATGTCTTTCCACCGGCACCTGCACAAGTATCTACAACCTTCATGCCAGGTTCAACATCTAAATATTCTGCCACCAATTGTGAGGAGGCATCTTGAACCTCAAAATATCCATTTTTGAAGGCTTCTGTTCTAAAAACATTAGCTCTTTCTATCAATCTTAATGCATCTTCATGATTAGGAATGAATTCAGTAAAAATACTTTCTTCACTAAGTATTTTTTGAAGTTCTTTCTTGGTTATATTTAGTGTATTGGTTCTTAAAATCACTTCTGCTTGTTTGTTAAGGGCAGCTAGTTCTTTTGTCCATAATTCTTCTCCAAGTTCAGAAATAGCAATATTGTCTATCCAGTCTGGAATTGATTCTCTGAATTTTCGTATTCTTGATAGCTCATCAAACTTTCCTTTTATTCTTCGTGTAGGAGTAGGTTCAATTTGATTCCAATCTGGCAAAGTAATGCCTTTTAATACACACCAAACTGAAAATATTCTCCATAAGTTATTTCTATCAAAAGGCTCCTTAACATTAGCTATTTCAGCATATAATCTTTTCCAGCGAACTATTTCATAAATGGTTTCTGCTACAAATTTACGATCACGGCTTCCCCATCGTTTATCTCTTTTTAATGCCTTTTCTACTGCTTTGTCTGCGTAAACACCTTCATTAAAGATATCACGAATACTATCTATGACGGTATATACTAAATTTCTATGTAACCTCAATATTGAAAATTTAACGCTACAAAGATAACAATAGACTTTGAGTAAAAAACCTTAATCGTTTTTCTTTTTGGGATCTTTTTTTAATTATTCTTATTCACAGAATAAATTGATTTAATATGATTAAATTCGCTACAAATAGTCTAATTGATGAACTTAAACAACCCTATTTATTACATTAATGGTGTTAGTAACGTTAGGGCTAGTTTAATTGCTGCTGAACTTGGTTTGTCTTCAATAAATGATTTACTTCATTTTTTTCCATACAGATATATAGATAGAACTAAGTTTTATAAAATTAATGAACTCATAGATAATAATTCGGACATCCAAATTATTGGAAGAATTACTTCACTTAAAACGATTCAACAAAAAAAAGGTAGCAGATTAATAGGGAAGCTTCAAGATGAAACGGGTGCTATGGAGTTGGTTTGGTTTAAAGGCCATAAGTGGTTAAAAGATGCCATTAAAATTAACACACCCTATGTTATTTTCGGTAAATTAAATCATTTTAAAGGTGTTTTCTCTATTGTTCATCCTGAAATGGATTTATTAGAAGATTACAAAAAAAAATTACAAACAAAGTTACAGCCAGTATACTCTTCAACAGATAGACTAGTAAATAATGGATTGAGTACTAAAATTTTCAGAGGCTATATTCAGAGTATTTTACTTCAAATTTATGAACAAATTCAAGAAAGTTTATCTACTGAATTAATTGTTAGTCAAGGTCTTATTGGTAAAAAAGAAGCGTTGCTTAATATTCATTTTCCAACATCTCCTGAAATGTTAGAAAAAGCTCAATATCGTTTAAAGTTTGAAGAATTATTTTTTATACAATTACAATTAGTTCGTAAAAAATTGATCAGAAAGAATAAAATTAGAGGCTATGTTTTTGAAAAAGTTGGAGCTGTTTTTAATGAATTTTACAGTCAATATTTACCTTTTGATCTCACTAATGCACAGAAAGTAGTACTTAAAGAAATTAGAACTGACGTTGCCTCTAACGCCCATATGAATCGCTTATTGCAAGGTGATGTTGGTTCAGGAAAAACTATAGTTGCTTTATTGGCAATGTTATTGGCAATAGATAATGGTTTTCAGGCGGCTATTATTGCTCCTACAGAAATTTTAGCAACACAGCATTTTAATGCTATTCAAGAGCTTTTACAGAAAATGAATATTTCTGTTGATTTACTAACAGGATCAAGTAAGGTGAAAAAAAGAAGAGAAATTCATGAAGGCTTAGAAAATGGGAAACTTAAGATATTAATAGGGACTCATGCCTTATTGGAGGATAAAGTAATATTTAAGAACTTAGGAATTGCCATTATAGACGAACAACATAGATTTGGTGTAGCACAACGTTCTAAAATGTGGCAAAAGAATACCTTACCTCCACATATTTTAGTGATGACAGCCACACCCATTCCTAGAACCCTTGCCATGAGTGTCTATGGAGATTTGGATATTTCTATAATTGATGAATTGCCACCCGGTAGGAAGGAAGTAAAAACAGTTCATCGATACGATAGTAATAGATTAGCTGTATTCAAATTTATGAAACAAGAAATAGAAAAAGGTAGGCAAGTCTATGTAGTATATCCATTAATTCAAGAATCTCAAGCTATGGATTATAAAGATTTAATGGATGGTTATGAGAGTATTTCAAGAGAATTTCCTGTGCCAGAATACCAAATCAGTATTGTTCATGGTAAGATGAAAGCAATTGACAAGGAATATGAAATGCAGCGTTTTGTGAAAGGAGAAACTCAGATAATGGTTGCAACTACCGTAATAGAGGTAGGGGTTAACGTGCCAAATGCAAGTATTATGGTAATTGAAAGTTCAGAACGTTTTGGTTTAAGTCAATTGCATCAATTAAGAGGTAGAGTAGGAAGAGGTGCAGATCAGAGTTATTGTGTCTTATTGTCTAGTTTTAAATTATCATCTGAGGCAAAAAAAAGATTAAAAACGATGGTTGAAACCTCAGATGGGTTTAAAATTGCCGAGGTAGATTTAAAATTACGTGGACCAGGAAATATGATGGGTACTCAACAAAGCGGTGTGTTAAATTTAAAAATTGCAGATGTTGTAAAGGATAGCCCAATTCTTTTCAGAGCGAGAAATTCAGCTCTAGAAATTTTACAAGATGACCAAAACCTTACTAAGATTAAAAATAATAGGATTCAAAAAACATACACTGAAATATCCAAAACAACAGGGGCTTGGTCAAATATCAGTTAGTACTCCATTTAGGTTTTTCTTTTAAAATTTTTTTATAAATGGGACAGTTTTTTTGATGAGCTCCCTTTAAGTATCCTGTACTCATTAAAAATTCATTAGTAATTTCTCCTCCAGTAAACTTAAATGTTTTCTTAAATAATTTGACCCATTCTTCTTTCGTCTTTGGATGATTATTATTTAGCCAAGATTGAAAAGAACCAAACTTTTTTTGAATTTCTATTAGTATTTGAGCATTGTGAATCACTGCATTTATTTTAAGTCTATTTCTTACAATTCCTGCATCATTCAATAAACGTTCACGTGCTTTATCGTTATAATTAGCAATTGTTTTAATTGAGAAGTTTGAATAAGCTTTTCTGAAATTTTCTTGTTTATTTAGAATAGTATTCCATGATAGACCGGCTTGATTTATTTCTAAAATTAACCTACCAAATAACTCATTATCACAATCTAATGGGTATCCGTATTGCGAGTCGTGATAGATTTTATGGACATTGTTTTTATCCAATTTTTTTGTAAAATCGCAATAAGTAGATTCATTAGCCATGTATAAATATAATTTGTAATTTAACGATAGGGAGTTTTTTTATGCCTCTAGGACTTAAGATAGTAGTTAGTTTTTTATGTTCTTAAAAATAAATGTAAATCATAATATTTTTTATCTTGGAAAGATATTAAATTTTACTCTTTGTAAAATCTTAAAAATCTTCCCTAAAAAAACTTTAATTTCTTTAAATTTGCAACTAAATCTAAAACATTAGATGAAAATATCATATAACTGGTTAAAACAATTTTTACAAACAGATTGGGAAGTAAATAAGACAAGTGAATTATTAACTGACCTTGGTTTAGAAGTTGAAGGAGTAGAGACCATTGAGTCTATTAAAGGGAGTCTTGAGGGAGTTGTAGTAGGAGAAGTATTAACATGCATTCAACATCCTAATGCAGATCGTTTAAAACTAACAACTGTAAATTTAGGATCCGGAGATCCAGTTCAAATTGTTTGTGGAGCTCCCAATGTTGCTGAAGGTCAAAAGGTTCCTGTAGCTACAATAGGAACTATGTTGTATGATGATTCAGGTTCTGGTTTTAAAATTAAGAAAGGAAAAATTCGAGGAGAGGAAAGTCATGGAATGATTTGTGCTGAAGATGAATTGGGTTTAGGGACTAGTCATGAGGGTATTCTAATTCTTGATGATCAATTAAAACCAGGGACTAAAGCAGCTGACGTCTTCAATATAGAGATTGACAAAGTTTTTGAAATTGGTTTAACTCCAAACCGAGCAGACGCTATGAGTCATTATGGAGTTGCTAGAGATTTTCGTGCTGGATTAATTCAACATGGTATTAACCTAGAGCTCATTTCCCCGTCTGTTAGTGATTTTCAGGTAGATGAAAGAAGACTAAGAATAGATGTTGAAGTAGATAAAAAAGAATCTGCACCTCGTTATTGTGGAATATCAATTGTGGATGTTGAAGTAAAAGATTCTCCTGAATGGATTCAAAACCGCCTTAAATCCATTGGTTTAACTCCTAAAAATAACATCGTAGACATTACTAATTATGTTTTACATGAATTAGGACAACCTCTACATGCATTTGATGCAGAAAAAATAGTGGGTAATAAAGTTGTTGTAAAAACATTAAAACCTGGCACAAAATTCACCACTTTAGATGGTGTTGAAAGAGAATTACATTCTGAAGATATCATGATTTGTGATGCGGCCTCAAATCCGTTATGCATTGCAGGTGTTTTTGGAGGCATACATTCTGGTGTAACAGAAAAAACGACTTCTATATTTTTAGAAAGTGCTTATTTTAATCCTGTTTCCATACGAAAAACAGCTAAAAGACATGCGTTAAATACTGATGCC
>Ga0206127_1002661_pt1 | contig 17384 bp, 17 predicted proteins | sample Helgoland_Spring_6_FD_148646 | JGI IMG/M metagenome (GOLD analysis project Ga0206127, IMG submission 148646) | Pelagic subsurface seawater microbial communities from Kabeltonne, Helgoland, North Sea - Helgoland_Spring_Bloom_20160419_1 | ecosystem: Environmental > Aquatic > Marine > Epipelagic ...
GGCTATGATTGGTGGGTGGATCAATTAACCAACAACCCAGAAAAAACTTGGGACAAAGTGATGGCAGACTTTTCTGAAGGCACAGAAAACCAAGCTAATGTCTTAGAGCTAATTGGTAATGGTGTGCAGTATGACTTATGGGTGGCCTAGGCTTTACACGTATTATTTATGGCTGCCAAATTATTTTTAAGATAGGCCACTGGCCATTTGATTGGAACAAATAAAGCAAAGTTACTAATGACTCAAAGTCTCAGATTTAGACATCAACGTATTCAATTAATATAGGGCAATCAGATGGCCGATCTTACGGTTATAGAAGACACATTTTACATGCCATTTAATCGATATATCGACAGCCATGGCCTTCGTATTTTCGTATTAGATGACATTTCAAATTCGTTTATACGAAAAGTTGCAGCTACATATGAAGCTATGCTTGCTATGAATGCTTTCATAGATATTGAGACGAGGACTACTGTTAAAGAAACCCTACAAAGTAATTATGTATACCAAAGAGTTGGGGTCGAAAGCCCTGCATACTATGGCGGAGGTATAAATATTCCATCTATACCATCCAATGGCAATTACCAAGACAACCTGACTGATTATATTTGGGAAACCACGTCAAGGACTGCTGCATCTCAAACAAGTGAAGTTATAGAGCATTTGTTGCACACTATAACGACCATAGGATTTAACCTTATATTTCCAGAGTGGAAATGGGCAGATTCTTCGTCATCAATTAATCTAGCCATGCAACAAGCAATTGATGGTGGCTATTATGATGTTTCATCTTATGCATTTCTGATTGATAGCCATCCCGAAACGTATATGAAAACGATAGTGACAGAATTTTCATACTGGCTGGTTTTAGCTGAATGGGAATACTTTGAACTTACAGATAAATCTAATAACAATACAGAATTTACCCTTAGAACAGCATCTGATATTGCAGATAAACTTCCTCTGGCACATCAGCTTTACTTGGATACATTTGCTAAAGTTTATTCCATACCTGACAAAACATTAATTCAGGCATTATTTTCCACAGAAACGCCATATGTTTTTTCAACATACACAGGCCTTGAAAGCGTTACAGAGACAGTGCTAGCAGTTCAGCTATATGGAAATGAGCTTAACAATACTATTACTGGCAATAATGGGGACAATACTATCTATGGCAATGCAGGCAATGACACTATCTTTGCAGATGGCGGTTCTGACACTATTAATGGTGGAACCGGGTTAGACACGATCAAATACGCCCTCTCACAAGACAATTACACACTAGCTTTGGGTGAGAGTAGTTCTTCTGTGAAAGAGATAAGCACAGGCACTAATGACAGCCTCAGTGCCGTAGAGAGGGTCGTATTTTCTGATAAGGCGGTTGCACTCGATATTGGTAGTGGCGAGGTAGGTGGTAGTTGTTACCGTATTTATAAGGCGGCATTTAATCGCACACCTGATGAAGGTGGTTTAGGATATTGGATAGGGCAGATGGACTTAGGTAAGACTTTGGTGGAAGTATCGGCGGGTTTTATTGATTCAGATGAATTTAAAGCTTCATACGGCACCAATCCTACCAATGGCGAATTTCTCACTAAAGTTTATAACAACGTACTTGGTCGTGACCCTGATAGTGGTGGCTATGATTGGTGGGTGGATCAGTTAGCCAATAACCCAGAAAAAAGCTGGTCCAAAGTGATGGCAGACTTTTCTGAAGGCACAGAAAACCAAGCTAATGTCTTAGAGTTGATTGGGAATGGTGTGCAGTATGACTTGTGGGTAGCCTAGGCTTCGCACTCCTACTAGAATAGTTATTAGCACACGATTAACTGTATCTCATAACTATTCATTTATTGGACTAGGTGACCCAGTATAAACTATTCCCAACTATCAACGTCCTTTTGAATACTAGAAAATTCTTTAACGCCATCAATCAAACAATATTCCATAACGTCACCAACTACTGTCCCACTTAGCTTAGCTCGATTAAAATAAGCCTGGAGTTTACCTTCCTGATCTTTAGTTACAGATTTAGAATTCGCAATCCAGTAAATAACATGAACAAGCGCTTCTTTATGCTTTTTATCTAGTCTAAGTATGTTAGCCAATTCTTTACTAACTCCAGCATCGAGGGCTGCTGACTCTGCCCCACTTTTACCCTCATTAGTCGCAAATTTACTAAAAAGATTCTTTTGCTGTTGAAGGAGCTCCCAGGCCTTTGCATTGTTCTTTTTGCGCATGGCAAGTTTAGCTTCAGCACCTTTTTCAGTGGCTAATAGTAAATAGTCTTCACCTGCTTCCACATCAGACACATGTTTCTTATTGGCAACGTCTTTTATTTCTTTAGTAGCAGGGGGTTGGTGCTGCTTATCTTTTTGTTGAGATTGTTGAGGATCCTTTTGTGCTGCCATATATTCTTTCAAGCTTTTCCACAAAAGAGTTAGTACCACAACAACAACCAAGATATAAAAAAAATCATTCATAATAATTAAGATCCATAGTCAGTTCGCCAGACGCTATTGTAATTTGGATAACAAAAGTTATCCACAACAACAATTTCCACGATTTATATTTTCCTAATAATTAATGTGAACAGTTCATAATATTCTAGTTTACTTATTCCTAACAAGTCTAAGCTATCCATAGATCATACTGAACACCATTACCAATCAGCTCTAAGACATTCGCTTGGTTTTCTGTGCCTTCAGAAAAGTCTGCCATCACTTTCTCCCAAGTTTTTTCTGGGTTATTGGCCAATTGATCCACCCACCAATCATAGCCACCACTGTCAGGGTCGCGACCAAGTACGTTGTTATACACCTTAGTGAGAAACTCGCCATTACTCGGACTAGTGCCGTAGGAGGCTCTAAATTCATCAGAGTCAATAAAACCCGCTGATACCTCTACCAAGGTCTTACCTAAATCCATCTGTCCTATCCAATACCCTAAACCACCTTCATCAGGTGTGCGATTAAACGCCGCCTTATAAATGCGATAACAACTGCCACCTACTTCGCCACTACCAATATCAAGCGCAACCGCTTTATCAGAAAATACAACCCGTTCAATGGTGCTAAAGCTATCGTTAGCGCCGGTGCTTATCTCTGTGACTGTAGAGCTACTTTCGCCCAAAGCTAGCGTGTAATTGGCCTGTGAAAGGGTGTACTTGACCGTGTCTAGCCCTGTCCCACCATTAATAGTGTCGGAACCACCGTCTGCAAAGATAGTATCATTACCATCTCTACCAGTAATGGTGTTATTGAGTTCATTACCATACAGCTGATCTGCTATCGCTGTCCCTGTAACGCTTTCAAGGCCAGTGTGTGTTGAAAAATCGTATGGCGTTTCGTTAGAAAATAAAGCCTGAATTAGTGATTTGTCGGGTGCTGAGAAAACCTTAGCAAATGTATCCAAGTAAAGCTGATGTGCCAGAGGAAGTTTATCTGCAATATCAGATGCTGTTCTAAGGGTAAATTCTGTATTGTTATTAGATTTATCTGTAAGTTCAAAGTATTCCCATTCAGCCAGAACCAGCCAGAATGAAAATTCCTGCACTATCAGAGCCATATGTCCTTCAGGGTGACGATCAAGAACACTTGCATAAGATGAAATATCATAATACCCACCATCAATTGCTTGTTGCATGGCTAGATTAATTGATGACGAGGAGTCCGCCCACTTCCACTCTGGATATACAAGGTTAAATCCTACGGCCGTTATAGTGTGCAAAAGATGCTCTATAACACTACTTGTTTGGGATGCTGCAGCTTGAATGCTGGTCTTCTCACCATACGTTCTTGACGTCCCTTCCCAAATATAATCAGTATGTTCGCCTCTGTAGTTGCCATTAGTAGGATGTGGCTTCTGAAAATTATTACCACCTCCATAATATTCGGGACCTTCAACGCCGACTTTTTGGAATACATAATTATTTTCTAAGGCTTCTTTAAAGGTAGCTCTCTGCTCAGTATCTATTAGGCTATTGGTGGTAAGCATCGCTTCATAGGTGGCCGCAACTTTTTTTATAAACGAATTTGAAACATCATCTAATACAAAAATACGTAAGCCGTGGCTGTCTATATATCGATTAAAGGGCAAGTAATATGTGTCTTCTATTACCGTAAGACCGGCCATTTGATTGCCCTATATTAATTGAATACGTTGATGTCTAAATCTAAGACTTTGAGTCATTAGTAACTTTGCTTTCATTTATTCTCTTCCAAGAAGAGCTTGACTGCTAATACGGTTGCTTGAGGATCTTCCTCGTGAGGCACATGACCTAGGTCCTTAAAAACAACCAAGTGACTGTTAGCTATGTCTTGATTAAATTGTTTTCCAAACTTGGGAAGAATCAACCGGTCTTTCCCTCCCCATATGATAAGTGTGGGGACATTAATTGTTTTAAGTTTATCTACTAAAAATCCTGGTGACATTTGTTCAAACCGTGCCTTTAACGCATTACGGTTACCCTCTCGAAGGGATAAATCGTAGTATCGGTTAACTAACTCGTCAGTAACTAAATCAGGGTTGCCATATACATTTTTAACGCTAACCGCTACTAGTGATTTAGGTAAAACATTCTTTAACAGCACGCTGGTTAGGGGATGTTGCGCTAATTGAAATGCTAGCGGAACTGATTTAGGCTGGAAAGTGTATCCACTGGAATCCACTAATACTAATTTAGATACCCTGTTAGGATACAGCACAGCAGTTGCCCATGAAACATGACCACCTAAAGAATTACCTCCCAATACGACTTTTTTAACTTTTAGCTCGTCCAGCACTGCTATAACTACTTCAGCGTAGCGCTCAATTCTGTAATTGTTTTTTGGATCTGGCCCAGTTAACCCAAATGCGGGCAAATCGAAACGAATAACCCTGCGGTTTTCTTTTAATGCATCAACCCAACCATTCCAAGTATGCAATGACGCACTTGTGCCATGTATTAAAACTATGGGTTCATTGTCAGTTTTTGGACCTTCGTCTCTTAAGTGAATATTCATGCCAGCGATATTTAAAAATTGAGAGGGTTCTTGGCCCCATCGTTGGCTAAGTTCTTCAACAGATTTATCTAGAGCTATGTTCAAATAAACATAGATCACTAGTGGGGTCATAAGCAATAACAACAGATATAAACAGTACTTTCGAAGTCTAGACAATTTAAATACCTTGAGACAATGCGTGCGTCGCAATCAACGAAGCGTTCAATAGATAAACAACCCTAATGCAGAAATGCAACATAACCATCTCAAACATCCTAAGCTTTATGATAGACACTGCCAACTTAAGATTGTTGGTGGAAGCTTTATTGATTATATTGCATTAAAAATTAGAGCAACAGACCGGGAACCTAGCTGTAAAGAACATATTAATATAAACTCGGAGTGGCAAGTTAGTCATCAAGAGTGTGTTAGTGTCCGAATCAAATATCCAAAAGTTCGCTAAAATGTTGCAAGCTATCCGAGGTATGGAAGCAGACATAGGTATAGGAAGTTTGAGCAAGACCGATAAGGCAGTGTTCACAAGTATTGCTGACCTGGTCTCAATCAACAGCCAAGAAATCGATTTCAACGACTTAGTACTGCATCCTGATTTGAGTCGCATGCCAATTCCAACCTTATATAAGTGCTTACGCGATTTACAAAAAAAGGGATTACTAGAAAGGGTTGGACATAAGAGGTCAGGCTTGTACAAACTAGTCTGAGCTAAGGTTAAAAATTTATTTTAACTTTCGTGAGTCCGGTCGCTTTGACCATAAGCAGAAAAATAAAGAACAGCGCTAGGGTTCCAAGTACATCTCCCACCATATAAGACAGCATAATATTGATTGCATTCTCAGGTAATATTTGTGACTGCAAGACAATGTTGTGCAACACCGAATTAAACACAGAAGACACAAAAGCAATGAGCAGCAAAGAACGCCATAGGTTCTTGTTCTTCATATTCTTCATCTTATACATGTCCAAACCACATAGCTTAAATAGCTCAAATGACGCATAGCAAACAATGGCGGTAATGAAAATAATCGCAGGATCAGCGCTGCCACGAATCAACAAATCAGCAAAAATAGTAGCAAAGAACAGATAAGGAATAGACCACACACCATACAGCCAAGTGACAATGACCCGGACACCATGAGGCAAGAAGATTAGTGTGGCGAAAGGTGTGATTTCTGGAAGGTACGTATGTTGGATCGGATCAATAACCGCAACCACAATTGAAGTACTCGCTATAAATGCAAGCAAAACTATACTAAAAGCAATTAGATGGGATTTAACGTTCATAGTTTATCTCTTTCATTTATTACCCATTGATATTATTTTGAATGAACTTTGTCCACTTAGCTTCATAACTCTGGTGTGTTTACTATAAATTGACACAGAACTGATTGTATTTTTATATTATATTATTTTATAATATAAATTAGAGTTAACTCATAATCAAAAATATAACATATCACATAGGATGAGGTGAATATTAATGGCAGCTGCAGCTTCAGAAAAACAAGTACAAGAGTTGTTCATTGCGTATTTTGGTCGGCCTGCAGATGCTGCTGGACTGGCTTATTATGCAAACGCTTTAGATTCAGGCACGCACATAGTTGACGATATTGCGTCAGGCTTTGCTGGCTCTGATGAAGCGGCAGTTGTGGTTGCTTTAGAAACTGAAAGATACGTAGAATCTGTATACAAGCAAGCGTTTGGCCGTGAGTATAATCCACAAACCGACGGTACGTTTTGGGTCGATTCAATTGATTCGGGTGCTTACACTAAAGAAATTGCAATGCTTTCAATACTCAATGGTGCAAGTGGATCTGATGCGACTGCAGTTGAGAACAAAGGAAAGGTTGCCGCAACATATTCTGCAGCACAAAAATCTAATAAGAAAGATTATTCAGGTTCAGCAGTCGATACGGCTAAAGCAGTGCTATCTGCTGTGACTGCTGACACAGAAACATTGACTGCAGGAACTTCTGCTGCTTCCAAGGCTATTGATGATGCGGCCCCTCTTGATGATGCGGGAACAGCTGCCCTTGTCTCTGTTATTGCGACCGCTGAGGCTGCCGCTGCCGCTAAGGCTGAAGCTTTAGCAGTTCTGCTGCTGCGACTGCTAGCGCGGCCGCTACCAAGGCTGGTGCTGAAGCTACAGCCGCTGCGACCACTGCCGCCAAAGCTGCTCTTGCTGTAATTGCTGCTATCGCTGGTGGTGACGCCGAATCTATAGCTGCGGCTAGATCTGCCGAAACGGCTGCTTCTGAATTGGTGGCTGCCACCACCTCTGCCGTCGACGCTGCAACAAAAGTGGCTGCTGCTCAACTTGCTGCCAGCACTGCGGCTAAAACGGCTGCTCTTGGCGCTCAGAATGCCTTTAGCCTAGCCACTTTATACAGTGAAGCTGTAGCTGCTGGAGACACAACACGTATAGAAGCAACTAAATCAGATCAGGCAGCTGCGTCTTTATATTTTGATGCTAGTTATGATTCATATACTAATAATTTTCAAACTGCTTCTTTTAGAGATTCTGAGTATAAAAGTTTTGCTGCTGATGCAGCGGCCGCAGCGGCCGCCGCTAATACTGCTGCAGACACTGCCGCAAAGGCAGCCACTGCCTTTGTAACTGCCGCTATGACTTCGGGTGACGCTGCTTCTACTGCCGCGGCTATTGCTGCAGTGGCTGCTGCCATGGCTGCCGTCACAGCGGCCGAAGCATCCATTGCGCCGATCGTAGACCCTGTAGCCATCGCTATAGCTGCTCAAGCGGCTCGCGCTGCTGACCCCAATTATGTGGATCCAGCCCTTAATAACCCTGATTATGTTGATCCTGTTGCTGGTGCAATAGCCGCTGCTGTTGCTCGCGCTGCTGATCCTACTTATGTTGATCCTTATGCAGCTGCTGCAGCTGCTGAAGCTGCTCGTGCAGACGCTCGTGCAGCTGATCCTGATAATTATGTTGATCCTTTTGCAGCTCTTAGAGCTGAATTTGCTGCACGTGGAGAGGTATATATTAGTCCTGATGAAGCTGCCTCTGCTGCTCATGCTGCTGCTTTTCCTGACTATGTTAGTCCTACTCGCGCTGCTTTTTTGGCAGGAGAAGCGGCTAAGGCGGCAGCAGGCAAAGTGGCAGCAGACGCTGCTGCTGCTATAGCGGCAGCAGGTGGTGTAGTTGATCCCAATGCAGCCACGGCTGTGGCAGCTGCTCTAGACTTATTAGGTGGTGCAGCTGCGGCAGCTGACCCTAATTATGCTGATCCTTATGCAACTGTTAGAGCCGAATTTGCTTCACGTGGGGAGGTTTATTTCAGCCCTGCAGAAAAAGCCACTGCTGCTACTGCCGCCGCGGCTAGTGCTAGTGCTGCTCTAATTGATCCTGTCGCTGTTGCTATGGCTGCTCAGGCTGCTCGGGCTGCTGATCCCAATTATGTTGATCCAGCGCTCTATATTCCTAATTATGTTGATCCTGTTGCAGCTGCTATAGCCGCTGCCAATGCTCGGATTAGCGAAGCCCAATCTGCCCCAAACTCAAACCGCTTTGAAAATGAAGCTGATGCAATCACCTATGCTCAAAATAGTGGGCAAGGAGTCTTGGAGGTGAGCAGCAGTGGTGTAATCACTAATCAATATGGTGAGACAATGGTTTATGATTCATCTGGAAACTTAGCGCCAGCTCCTAGGATGACACCTGTTGAGGATGAAGCAGCAGCTAATGCAGCTATAGCTGCTGCAATAGATCCTGTTGCCGTTGCAAAAGCTGCGCAAGCTGCACGAGAGGCTGATCCCAATTGGGTTGATCCTGCCATTAATAATCCTGACTATGTTGATCCTGTTGCTGCTGCTATAGCCGCTGCCAGTGCTCGGGCTGATGCTGCCCAATCTGCCTCAAACTCAAGCCGCTTTGAAAATGAAGGTGCTGCAATCGACTATGCTCAAAATAGTGGCCAGGGTGACCTGGAGGTGAGTGGTAGTGGCGTAATCACTAATCGGTTTGGTGAGACGATGGTTTATGATTCATCTGGAAACTTAGCGCCAGCTCCTAGGGCAACACCTGTTGAGGATAATTCAGCGTCTCAGGTTGCTGCTGATGCAGCTGCTGCAGGAGAGGCTGCTAAAGCCGCAGCTAACGCTGCTATAGCAGACGCTAGAGCTGCTGATGCTGCAGCAGCATTAGCTGAGGCAATGAAACTTCTTAGTTATAGCGTCTCGGACACTGGAACCTCACCTGCTGATCTAGTTGCTATTCCTTTTGCAACAGCTGAGTCATCTGCAAGCCTTCAAGTGTTGGGTGTACCCGAGTTTAGTCTTTCGACTGACTTATTTATTTAGTATTACAGCAAATAAGATGGAAACAGCAAGCTGTTTTGGTCAGGGGCCTGCGCAAGCATAAAGGCACCGTTCGAAACAGTCGATGTAGCTGCTAGATAAATCCAGTTTGAGTACGTAGTAGGCCCAAGCTACCCATAGGTGATACTGCACGCCATTAACAATAAGCTCTAAGACATTAGCTTGGTTTTCGTGGTTTGGGTGCTAATAGATACTTTGGTAGTAGGATACGGTTAAAAAAGAGGGGTTTTAAACATCAAATCTATTTTGGTATAGTCCCCTAATGAAACCAATCAACACACTCCTAACCATACTTTTCATATCACTTCTGTCGTCTCCTAGTTGGAGTGAGTCTGAAGTTCATTTAGTAGAACTTAAATTACTGAATAATTTAGATGATAAAAGAGGGTTTTGTATTGACATTAAAGGACATAAACTTAAAGCTAAAATAAGTAGGGGAATTCAGGCACATTCATGCTACTCGTATCAGGGAAAAATTGCTGTCGATCAAGGTTTAGATGCTAATAGGTTGAAGCAAAAACAATTATTCTTTCCTTATTTTGATGTTTGTGTGCATCCACCTTCTTCTAATAATCCTTTGAATTTAAATCTTATAACATGTAGGAATACACAAGAATTTGTATTTATTGAAGACAACACGATACGTTTAAAAAATAATAAGAACTTATGTCTTACAGTTGCAAAAGGAAATTCAAGACATGGTGGAGGTGGGTCACCTTTACATTTAATAAGAAATTTATCTATGCAAACATGCGATGAACAAAAGTCTATTTATAAAACTTGGGGTATAAGGGGTTTTAAAAAAGGTAAGCTTTTTACAGAAAAAATATTAAAATTTTCGTCAAATTAAAGCCCAAACCTAATCTATATTCCCTCAATGCTTCTCAAGATGATGGAATCTTACAATAAGATAGTGGTTTAAAATAAATAAGATTATATCATTAGACTAATGAAACCAATCAACTCTTTACTAGCCATGCTCTTCGTATCACTTCTGCCGTCTCCAAGTTGGAGTGAGACTCCTAGTGATTTAGTGTTTCGTGATGGTCTTTATTTCAAGGAGTTCACTGATGTTCCATTCACTGGGAAGTTAACTGGGAATCCTCAAGGATCATTCAAGAACGGTCAGAGAGAAGGTGCTTGGGTTCATTACTATGAGAACGGTCAGTTAGAGTACAAAGGTAACTATAAGAACGGTCATCAAGAAAATTCTTGGATTAGTTACTATGAGAATGGTCAGTTATATTACAAAGGTAACTTCAAGAACGGTTGGTTAGAAGGTGCTTGGGTTTGGTACTACGATGATGGTCAGTTGAATAATAAAGGTAACTACAAGAAAGGAAAGAGAGATGGTGCTTGGGTTTATTATCGTGAAGACGGAACTGTATCTAAATTAATGACAGGAACCTTCAAAGGCGGTGTGAAGATTAGTGATTGAGTGAACATTAAGCAGATTATAGGTTAACGCAAGGTCGAGTGTAAAAAGCAAAAATACTCTATCTTGTGTCTGTCAAGCTAAAACAGTCACAGCACTAACCAATCCCACGCCCGCGCCCATACAAATTTCAGCATATAGCCTTCCTTGTGTAGGGCTTTTACTTGGGTATAAATAAGCAAATCGATGACAGGGACTATAGCTATAATGGGGGCTAAGCGTACGTCTGCTAGTAAAAATCTTTTTCACATAAAAGATCTTTCTGCTTCATTAATAAAGCGTACAAAAAAGACGTAAGCTTTGCCCTATAAAATAACTTTGTCAGACAGTTATTAATAATTTATCGTAGCACCATTGAAGGTGATTTTCGTCTAGCTTTTTGGTAGCAAAACAGTATCAATCACGTGTATTACACCATTTTTCTGTGGCACGTCCGCAATAGTAACTGTAGCCACATTACCATTTTCGTCTGTAAATGTGACTTTATTGTAGTAATACTTTACAGTGAGTATACATCCACCTACAGTCCCTAATTCAGCCATCCCTCCATTATCGGCTGCCATCTTGATCACATCTGCAGCCATCGCTTTTGCTGCAACCACGTGGCAAGTTAATATGGTCTTTAGCATCTCAATATTTTCTGCCTTTAACAACGTATCAACAGTACCAGCAGGCAACTTAGCAAAGGCTGCGTTAGTAGGTGCTAAAACAGTAAATGGCCCAGCACTCTGAAGAGTTTCTACCAAACCCGCAGCAGTAACTGCTGCAACCAAAACAGCAAGTTCGTCTGAGGCTGAAGCGTTCTCAACAATAGTTTTAGATGCGACCATTTCAGCACTACCGACCATAACTCCATGTGCACCGGCAATAGCTTGTGCAACTGCCAGAGTCATTAAAGATGCGACCACAGTTTGAGCAATATATTTCTTTAAATTCATTTGTTTTCTCTTTATAAAATTGTAGTAACAGATTCGATTGGCGATTAAATCTATTATAGTTAGTGAAATAATTAAACAGTAATTCATATCTGTTGTGGCGCCATGCGTTATTGCAGAGCGTCTTTCCGCGACGAATAAGAAGTATAAGTATTCAGGTGTCAGGGTGGGTGTAAAGACTGAAAAGGAATGGGGGGATAGTGCTGATTTCGCGTAAAGAATTATCTATATGGGCGTTTCAACACTTGATCGGGGGTTATGGCAGGCTAACAAAAACGACATCGCTTGAAGTTAACGCACCCTTAATGCATAAGGAAATACAGCTGGTAGCTTATAACGCTGCAGTTTAAGATTAGCTTATAAGATTTTATGGCAATAGCAGATGGAGGTGCGGCTGATAAATCATGACTTCAGAACAACGGATTATTTACATAACGGGCCGTGGTGGTGATGCTGGAAAAGGTTTAGGAGCATACTTAAAGACCATTGACCCTCATCGTATAGGTCTTTCAGTTAACAGCATCTTTTTGTCATTGCCGTTTGACCAACAAATATCAACCATTCACGATTTGTTACATAGGTTTGATGGCCCTAACACCAGTATTATTGCTAACTCCTATGGTGCTTACTTGTTAACGTCTTCACTCATTGATAAGCCTGCAATAGCTAGCCAGGTGTTACTTTTGTCCCCTTTGCTTGGCTTAACTTTAGAAGAAGAACAGATGTTCTATTCGAGTCCACCTAATCAGCTATCTTGGTCAAAGGCACTAGAACAGGGCAGGATGAATAAACCTAGTTACTTGGAAGTGTGTGCTGGAGAATCAGATGGTGGGGCGTGCAGCCCAACTGTGGTGATGGAGTTTAGTGAGCTAATAAAAGCTGACCAAGTGCAACTAATTCCAGATCAGGGGCATCAATTAACAAGCACTGTAGTCCAGTTAGTTGTTGGGCTATTCTTAGCACAAACTGGTTAAAGTTTTAAATAGACGGATTGCATTTCTGGTACACGCTTGGGTACACGTAAATTGATTTATTCAACAAAAATAAGATTATACAGACATATAAGGCGTAGTTTCGACTCCCCCCATCTCCACCACATAGAAGTACAAAAAGGCAGCGTTTCAAATATTTTGAGCATTGCCTTTTTTAGTTGTGTAATAAAATAACCTTGAATATTGATACATACAGCCTAATCCACGACTATTAATACCCATGTTGCTAAACATAAGTATTATAACGGTTGTTGTGGTTTTTTCAGCGGTGAGGATAGTCAATCCCCCTTTATAATCGCCCTGCAACGTAACCTTTACCTGAGTTATTTTACCGTGAGTTGCGCGGTGTATTTACCCATAAAACTGGTGTAGCTAGGTTCAGTATGCATTAGCTCTGGCTGCATGATCTTATGCAGTTCAGGCAGCTTATGAAACGGCACCGATGGATAAGTGTGATGTTCGGTGTGGTATGACATATTCCACGCGATAAACCGCACCATCTGATTGGTGAAAGTTGTGCGTGTGTTGTCGAACATATTTGCCACCATTGGGCATAATCCATGTTCTGCCAGAAGGTATAAGCGTAAGAATGGCTGTCCCAACAATAGGGGAAGAATCCAAATCCAGAATAATGCTGTAGACCCAAGAAATAGTGCGCCACACAAAATCAATGAATAGGCCAAAATGAGTAAACGGGATTCTTTGACAATACAGGTCTCTGCCTTCTTTGGCAGAAAGTCGGCACAGCAATCACCCGTTGCATTTTATGAAAGTGTTTTGAAATGGCCAATCCAGGTTGGAATACCCGACATATGTTTGACAAAGCCCAACCTAGTTTTGGGTTTTTCAGTCGCCAGTTCAGGATCTTTTCCTAGAACCTGAGTGAAACGGTGATGTGCGAGGTGAAAATATTTAAACCATGTGGATGGCAGGAAAAGAAAAAAACCACTCACCCGCGCCACAATGCGATTCAACCAAGGGGTTCTAAATGGCGTCTGATGTACGGCTTCATGCAAAAGGGTAAACAAAAAAACGATCGCGATACCTTGTGGTATCAACAACAGTTGCCAAAAGGGTAAACCCAAGTAAATAGCAAGCCCAAACGAAAGGATCAAGCCCCCATGAAAAGCAAGGCGCACCATCCCTGGCCCATCGCGGCGTTGCGTAAGATTCTTACGCGTTTCTTTTGAGAGACCACTAAGAAAACCCTGATGATTCATGTTTTTATCCAATTTGGTGGGTCACGTAACCCAATCAATCTGTCAGAAACTTCCCAATGATTTTTGATCTGCACTTGGCCAGTAATGTAAACCTTTAATACGGTGGGATTTATTAAGATAAATTAGCTATTACGCACCTTCGGGATCAAGAAACTGATCAAGGTCTCTGGACAGCTCCACAAAAACCTCAAGCGCTTGGTCTGGTTGAAGCTTATCAACCAAACCATTTTTGATATCCTCTTTTGACCAATGCATATGCTCCAGATCTTGTGGTCTCATTTTCCAGGACCCAAACAGTCTTCGGTCAGTTAAATTTACTCTTAATATTCTAATATCAGCATGTCTGTTATCAATTTTGATTCTATTAAAAGTCTCGTCTAATTCTTGAACGGGGCCTTCTAAAAATTGCATATAGAGCTCTACTCCAAAGATAAGTAAGCCAGTTACTCCACTTTTTGAATTATATTTATGTGACGATGCCAAAATTTCATCAATCGTATTATCTTCCAATGAAACGGGTTTGGATGTGTAAATTATTTGCTTGAGCTTTTGTTTTTGCCTCTTTACCATTTTAGGATCCCCTCAGTTTAAAGGTACTGAACTATAAAAAGCTTGGCTTTAGTTCATCTTCTGAAATTGGTTGATGCCCAATAATACGGTAGCTTCTAAAATCTGAATGGTCCAGCCTATTGCTTAAATTACTCTTAGTGTGACCATAGTCAACCCCAAGGAAGCTACACATACTTCCAGTCAGTTACCGACTGAAATTATTAAACTAATTTGATGGACATTAAAGACAAATAAAAAGGCTGTTGGCTAGTAGAAAACTATCTTCAACTTTAAAGGTGTCAGACACTGATGTCTGTAATATTCAGAAATTGCACACCTGAGATTTTCCATCCGCTTGGGGTCTGCGTTACAAAATACCTCAAATAGTGGGCAGTGCCGGCAGCATCAAAAATTTTCACGTCTTGTGTGCGCCCTAAAGATGTTTCTTTGTGTGCAAGAAATGTCACTCCTGCGGATCTCCATACCATTGGGTAACTGCGCTGTACCATTGCACCAAAATTTTGTGCTGTTCCAAACATTGAACGTATTGATGAACTGGCATAAGTAAATGCTCGGTTCACATCTCCCTCTAGAAACGCTAAGAATTGACCCGTGATGGTAGCCTGCACATCTTCTTTTGGACCAGCGGTCACGGCTAAAACCAAAACAGGATATGCATCTGAGGCAAAGGCGTGATTAGAGATCGTTTTAGTTGGGGTTATATGAGCGATGTCAGCCATCATTCCATTTGCACCAGCGAAGGTGTGAACGGCTAAAAAGGTTATTGCAGATGCAACCAGAGTTTGGGCAATGGATTTTTTTACACTCATTCATTTTCTCTCTATATCATTTTATTAACAGACTCAACTTCCTACTAAATGAACAGAATTTGGCATGACTATTTTGCAGGGCTTTTTAGTTGGGTTAACAATAATTCTGACGCTCAAAACATCTTCATCATAATACACGATTACATGTATTCAAGAGTCAGGTTGGGTGCACATGCTGAAAAGGAATGCAAAGATATTACGAGTTTCGTGTAACAAATGATTCTTAGTGCTCCTAATACCTGCGGCACACGGTGGGTTTAAAGGAATAGTATGGAGTGAGCACAATTGCAGGGGGACCGTAAGAGTTTAAAAATGGGCGTAATTTTATGTATCATAAGACACAAGACCTCACTGTTGTTCAGCTAGATTGTGACAGTAGGTTTTAAGAAAAATCTGTTCACGTTTGGTTTTACGGACAGCTTGAATCAAAGGTTGATCAGGCTGTTTAGCGTTTTATTGGGTGTTAATGTGCTGATTAGCCGAGTCAGTCTACATTACAATTGACGCTGAAATTGAGACTAAATTGATATTTTGATTATCCAAGGAGAAACGCATTGAAGCCTGCCCACTACGATATCATTGGTGACATTCATGGCTATGCTGACAAATTGCATGACCTCCTTGAAAAGCTTGGCTATGAAAAGACGGAGGGTGTTTTTGGGCATCCCACCAGAAAGGTGATTTTTTTAGGTGATTTTATTGATCGAGGCCCACAACAGAAACAAGTCTTAGATACGGCCATGGCCATGGTCAATAATCACAAAGCTTTAGCCGTGATGGGTAACCATGAACTTAATGCACTCGCCTACCATACCCTAGACCCCAACACACTCAAAGGTGGACCTAAGCGTCACTTGCGGTGGCACACTAAGAAAAGCACCCAACAGCACCAAGCATTTATAGATGCCTACGGCACAGACCACAAAAACTCTGAGCTAAGCCGGGTATTGGACTTTTTTTACTCTCTACCTTTATGGCTTGAACTGGATGGGCTAAGAATTATTCATGCATGTTGGCACGCTGAATCTATTGAGTATTTAGCCAGTTTATTAAACCAAAACCACACACTTTCAAAAGAACTGTTAGTGGCGGCCATCCCACCAGGCTCGCCTGAGCATGACGCCATCGAGTTAATATTAAAGGGGCCCGAAACAAGGCTTCCAGGTGGTGGCTGCCATACTGACAAGGAAGGAACACAGCGCAGTCATGTTCGTCTGGCATGGTGGATGCCTCCAAGGACACCTTGGTCAGCTGCAACCCGCCCCCCTAACATTATTGCTGGGTCACACGGTGATACGCTGGTGCCAGCTGAAGTTGGTCTGGGATACTCATTAGAATTACCCCCTGTATTATTCGGCCACTATTGGTTTTCAGGACAGCCATCACCTTTAGCCCCTAACGTTGCTTGTTTGGACTATTCGGTGGCAAAAGGTGAAAAACTGTGTGCTTACCGCTGGTCTGGTGAATCTGTCCTTTCTGAGAACAACTTTGTCTATGTATAAATCTAGGCTTTGTTCCCTGTACCGTGTTGAAGTTTATAGGGCAGTTTAAACACCTATATCCTCGTAAAACTAAGCTATGGTGCTAAGGTCGATCACTTAGATCACGGAAATCATTGATATAGCTTTGTAGTTTTTTAACGAGTTTACTGCGCTGTTGGTTAGTTAATGTTTGGTTTAGATCAAATAACAACTGCATTATCAGACGTTTATTTTTCTCAATAACGCGACGATAGCTAGCGGACCTGAGTTGCTCAGGGTTGGCAAACAATACCATTAAGTTATTTTCAAGTTGCTGTTCATTGTGGCGTTCAGCTAATACTGTCTGCATTCTAGTGCGCCATTGAATAGCTTGGGCCAGTGACAACTCTTGGGTTGGTTTCATGCTTAGCGCCCATTGTGCAATTAAGGATTTTTGGTCCTTATTTAACTTGCCAATGACGTCAACTATTTTTTTACTTACATAGGCTTCACGCTTTTTTACAGTCCGTACGTGAGTACCCTTTTCAATTTTCTTAGCATCATCGCCTTCTTTTTCAATTAGCATCTCAAAGAAGTCGTTAACTTGTTCATCATTTAG
>Ga0206127_1002662_pt1 | contig 17383 bp, 14 predicted proteins | sample Helgoland_Spring_6_FD_148646 | JGI IMG/M metagenome (GOLD analysis project Ga0206127, IMG submission 148646) | Pelagic subsurface seawater microbial communities from Kabeltonne, Helgoland, North Sea - Helgoland_Spring_Bloom_20160419_1 | ecosystem: Environmental > Aquatic > Marine > Epipelagic ...
TGTCCACTTACAGTGCAGATGCATTGTCCTTGGATGAAACTGACGGTGTGAGCCTTGCGTTCAAGGATTGGCGCTTTAATTTGCGCCGTTCAAACACCGAGCCATTGGTGCGCCTTAATATTGAAGCGCGCGGAGGGTCGGAAAGCCTTAAATTGCGGGTTGTGGACATATCAAAGTTGCTTGGCGGCACAGTCGCTTAAGCATGCCGATAATTTAAGATTATGGGAGGCGATCACCTTATGAAACTTCAAAAAATGGGTTTAAGGCATAATTTATGAAAATTGTTATTGTCGGCTTGGGATATGTTGGGTTGTCTAGTGCAGTTTTACTTGCGCAACACAATGAAGTGATTGGTGTGGACATCTCGCATGAGCGAGTTGCTGATCTCAACTCAAAAAAGTCTGCGATCGCCGACGCAGAAATTTCGAAATACCTAGCTGAAAGGGACTTAAACCTATCTGCAAGCACCAACTTGCAGACCAGTATGCACGGTGCGGACTATGTGATTGTTGCGACGCCCACGAACTATGATCCCGAGACGAATTTCTTCGATACCTCTAGCGTTGAGAGCGTTATAAGTTTTGTGCTGCGGATTAATCAGAGCGCGACAATCGTTGTTAAGTCCACCATCCCCGTCGGCTTTATCAGAGACATCCGCGAGCGGCTCAATACCGATCGCGTGATGTTTTCGCCCGAGTTCCTTCGCGAAGGGCGCGCGCTTTACGACAACCTTCACCCGAGCCGCATCATCGTCGGTGACGACAGCAACGATGCCCGCCGGTTTGCGGATCTCCTCATCGAAGGGGCGGACAAAAAAGACGTGCCTGTTCTTTTTACCGGCCCTGATGAAGCCGAGGCAATCAAGCTCTTTTCCAACACCTATCTCGCCATGCGCGTCGCCTATTTCAACGAGCTGGACAGCTATGCCATGGCGGGAGGCATCGATACTCGTCAGATTATCGACGGGGTGAGCCTCGATCCGCGGATTGGCGAGCATTACAACAATCCGTCCTTCGGCTATGGCGGTTACTGCCTCCCCAAGGATACCAAACAGCTCCTCGCGAACTACTCCGAAGTGCCGCAGAACCTCATCCGCGCGATTGTTGACGCAAACCGCACCCGCAAGGATTTCCTTGCCGATCAGATCATCGCGCGAAAGCCCAAAGTCGTCGGGGTCCATCGCCTTGTGATGAAGGCGGGATCCGACAATTACCGCCAATCCTCGATCCAGGGGATCATGAAGCGGATCAAGAGCAAAGGGATCGAGGTCATCGTCTATGAACCTGTGCTAACCGAGCCCGATTTCTTTAAATCCCGCGTGGTTAACGACCTTGCCGCCTTTAAGGCCGAAGCCGAGATCATCCTCGCCAACCGCCTCACCGACGAGATCCATGATGTGGCGGACAAAGTCTTTACCCGCGACCTTTTTGGAGCCGATTGATGCCCACTGCTATTATCACCGGAGCGGCCGGCTTTATCGGGTTCTTTGCGGCGCAGCGTCTCTTGAAGAACGGCTACCGGGTTGTCGGGCTCGACTGCATGTCGGACTATTACGATGTCTCGCTAAAGGAGGCGCGACTTGCGCTTCTCGAGGCAAACTCGGACTTCCGCCACGTCTTTGGCAAGGTCGAAGACCCCGGTCTTCTGATGTCCCTCTTTGAGGAGGAGCGCCCAGAGGTGGTGATCCACCTCGCTGCACAAGCAGGCGTACGCTACTCTATCGAAAATCCTCGCGCTTACATGGAAAGCAACTTGATCGGAACGTTTGAGCTTCTTGAAGCCGGGCGTAAATATCCGCCGAAGCACATGCTTCTTGCTTCAACGTCTTCAGCCTATGGAGCCAATACCGAGATGCCGTATCAGGAAACTCAAAAGGCTGACCATCAGGTTTCATTTTATGCAGCAACTAAAAAATCAACAGAGAACATGGCGCACTCTTACGCCCATCTCTATAATTTACCAATTACAATGTTTCGCTTTTTTACAGTCTATGGCCCGTGGGGTCGTCCAGATATGGCACCTTATAAGTTTACAAAAGCTATCCTCTCAGGTGAGGCCATTGACGTTTACAACTATGGCAACATGAAACGTGATTTCACTTATGTTGAAGACCTTGTCGAAGCAATTCGACGTTTAATTGACGCAGTCCCTGACCGGCCCCAAAATGGTGTGGTTCCAAAAAATGACAGCCTGTCGCCTGTAGCCCCATGGCGTGTGGTAAACATTGGTAATTCAGAAGCTGTGCAGCTCACCGATTTTATTGACGCGATTGAAAAAGCTACTGGTTTAACAAGTACCCAAAACCTTATGCCAATGCAGGCAGGTGACGTATCTGCCACTTGGGCCGATGCATCATTACTCAAAACCCTTACCGGATATACACCCAACACAAATATTTACGACGGAATAACCGCTTTTGTTAACTGGTACAGAGCCTTTTACGGAAATAATGGCCCTGACATCGTCAATAAGGATCTAACATAAAGATGATGCTTCAAAGAACAATCTTGAAACTACTAAACGCATTATTGCCCTACAACTCAACGGCGGATGATATTTATATCAAGGTGAGATACATATTTAAAAATGGCCGAACATTTCGAGGCGAAGGAAAACTTTTCAATGATTATTTAACAAAACGCATGTTAAGTAATGTTTATTTACAGCCAAAATATCAAATAACTTCGTGCAAACACAGTGTCAAAAAATATCTTGCGGAAAAAGGCCTGCAAAATCATATTGTACCAGATATCCAATTGATTGAGAGCCCGACTGACTTAGAAAAATATGATTTTCCCGATCGATGCGTTATAAAATCAACAGCAGGTTCAGGACAGATTATATTGAAGACAAATGAAGATGTAAAAATTAACAAAATAAACCTAAATAAGTGGTTTAAGAAAAACCATTACAATAATACAAGAGAAAAAAACTATAAAACATTAGTTAATAAAATCATTGTAGAGCCATTCGTTTTCGACAATGATAACGTTTTAGATTATAAAATGTTTTTTTCAAATGGCAAGTTGACAGCCACTCAAGTCGATATAGATAGGCATTCGAGTCATAAACGCAATTTATATGATCCAAATTGGAAAAAACTTGATTTTTCTTTTAAACATAAATCAACAGATAAAGAAATAGAAGTTCCAGCATTATATAATGAAATGGTTAATGCAGGTCAAATCATAGCAAAGGATTTTGATTTTGTTCGGGTTGATTTTTACACGAACCATAAAGAATTTTATATTGGTGAAATAACACATGTTCCTGAAAGTGGGCTGGGGAAAACGATTCCACGACACCTCACAGACAAAATGAGCTTAACATTGTTAGGCGCGAATTTCCCAAAATCTTCTCAAAATTAATTTTAATTAAATGAGATTTAAATTAATTGAAAATTTCGTCTCCTTATCCTTTTTCAGGGGCTTCCAGCTCTTAGTACCTCTAATAACCATGCCGTATTTGATTGTTACACTTGGCCTGAGTAATTATGGAAAAATTGCGTTTGCACAATCGATAGCATTATTTTCTGGAGCATTGATACAATATGGATTCAACCTGACAGCAACTAGGAAGGTGTCGCGCCAAAGAAATAATTGGACAAAAATAGCAGAAACTTTTTCTTTAACTTTCGCCGCTGGATTATTTCTAACAATCATAAGTGCATCCATCTTGGTGCCAATTTTGATCATATTTATCAAAGATGATGCATTATTTTGGATCTGTATTTTTTCATTATTTTCAGTATCGTTTCAAAACCTTTTACCTATATGGTTCTTTAATGGATTGGAAAAATTAAAACTCATTGCTGTAGTAGGAACATTAAGCAACATATTTCTTTTAATTGGGATTTTCACCTTCGTAACCAAAACCGATCACACACTGAGGTTCCCATTAATTCATTCTATCACGAGCTTTTTTACGCTAGCAACTACATTACTAATCGCTCGTAGCATTATGAAAGTTCCGCTTAACTTTTCATCAATTACCATACGTAAAATAACAAGAACTCTTAAGGAAAATAGGAGTACATTTATCGCCCAGTTCGCTCCGAACCTCTATAATAACGCAAGTATTGTTTTGCTTGGTGTATTGGGTGGGCCCATGGAAGTTGGCTTATTCAGCGCTGCAAAAAGGGTGGTAGATGCCTTTTGTTCAATTGCCCAGATTATTTGTAGTACTTTTATTGCAGAACTATCCAACGAAATAAAATTTTTTACGACCTTTAGAAATATCATATTAAGCGTTGGAATAACTACAGGTACTGTCATATGGGTTATATCTAACTACCTGCCGTTGGTTTACGGCGGTGCAAATATTGAAGGAATTTCGTTTATATTGAAAAGCTTTATTCCTGCAGCATTTCTCTATTTCATTATGTTGTGTTATGGGCAAACATACCTTGTAGTTTCGAACAATGAGAAAATATATCAAAATATTACTTTAATTGTTTCAGTTTTTGCCTTGGCAATTTCTAGCGTTTTAATTTATATCTTTGGCGCGTTAGGTGCGGTTTTCTCAATTACGGGAGCTCGGCTTGCTATTAGTTTTGCTTCCTTTTTTTATTATCTGAAATTAAATGGCGCCATAACGTATCGACAAAAGATCGATTGATCTCTTGAAAATATTCGTTTCAAATCTTGACACAATTTAAATCCCAAACATTTTTCTATAAAATGGTTAATAAGTTGCTGAAGTAAAAAATCTTTTATTTGAATTAATAAGTTAAAACTTAGGAAGGGATGATCATGAACATCGTTTATCTGGCAAGTAGCCTAAAAAACACTGGTCCAACAAAGCAATTATACAACATTGCTAGTTTTATGATAACACAGGGCGCTAAATTATCGGTGATTGTTCTAGATGACAACAAGCATCAAACCTCTCTTAGTGATAAGTTCAGATCGATTGGCATTCCAGTGGAGAACTTAGGCTGCAGTTCGCGAATTCCAATATCGATCGTGGCAAAGAAAGCTAAAAGGCTTTTACGGGGTCAGAAGATTGATCTATTTCATTCTCAGGGTTTGCGAGCGGATTGCTTAAACGCAAGATTGTCAGGCTCTCTAAAGCTAGCAACTTTGCGAAATTATCCTCAGAGCGACTATCGATTTACTTATGGACGGTTTATTGGTGCGTTTGCCGCGCGCGCGCAACTCAATGCGTTTGAAAAGCTTGATAGAATAATATGTGTATCTGAGGCGGTGCAGAAGAATTTACAATCATTGATGCCATCATTGGATGCTGTTACCATTAGAAACGGCACTGATGTAGATGCTTTCAAACCTGCCAATAGATCCGAAAAATTAGAGCTACGTGAAAAATTAAACATTCCACCTGAAGCTCAAGTGTTCCTTACTTCTCTAGGGAGAGATAACCGAAAAAACACGGTATACATTGCGAGAGAACTTGAGGGGTATCTACGAGACAATAAGCAGGCATTCCTAATACTGATTGGCAACGGTGAGCAATCTGGATTATGCCAATCTATACTTGATGGCCTGGATAATGTTCGGTTTGTAGGACATGTAAGGCCCAATGACTATTTTGCTGCATCAGACTTTTATTTTTCTGCGTCACTGGCAGAGGGTTATCCCAATGCGGTTTTGGAAGCACTTTCTTCGGGTTTAAAGGTTTTCCTTTCCGACATAGAACCACATTTAGAAATGAAAAGTCTCTATCCTGATTGGGTCGAGATTTTTGAAAATGATAAACCAGAAAATTTATCGAAATTGGTTTCCGAGGTTTTGGATATAGGCGAAAATGTTCAAATCGAGCTATTAAGACGTTCAATCTCCTCGCAAATTATGTGTCTCGAATACAATGAATTATATCGCACTTTAGTGTACAGGAAATGATGATATGATCAAAAACAAAATATCCACTACCGCTGAATACATGATCTGTCCACCGCAACTTTCTAATGAGAATGACGGCAATTTTGAAATCCACGGTTATAATACGTTTTTAGGTTATCCATTTATTCAGAATAGTTCGAAATATGTTGGCGACTCCAACCCGAATAATTTTGAAAAAGAACTGGTAAATGCAGTTCACGAATGTATCCAGCTACAGAATAGAGCTCAGATAGTCCTCCTTTTGAGTGACGGAAAAGATTCACTTGCTCTTGCAGTGGCGCTCCGTGAATTAGGAATTAGCGCTATGACTGTAACTTTTTTAAGACGCGATGATTATGATCTAAAGAAGTATATATTAAGTGTCTGTGACAAGCTTGGCCATGAGCCGTTTTTCTACTTTGTAGACGATGTACTTAGCAATTTTTCTCATAATGACTATTTGTCGATTGTCAAATCTTCAGAAACGTTAGTAATGGATCAAGCGGCACTTTTCTTTGCGTTTGGACTTAAAAAGTTCTTTTTAGAAAACATAAAAGATCCTGAAGATACGTTGATTTTGGATGGCTTGGGTAATGATGAATACTTCGGCTATATTCCGTCAAAACATCAGTATTACGCTCATCGGTTATCCAAGATATTGCCTACAGAGTTATTGGCTAAAATTTCCCCTAATTTGAGGTGGTTTTTTCGCAACACTTTTGAGGCGCATGGAGATATGTCTGCACTCGCGGCATTTTTTCGTTTTGGACAATCGAACGAATTAAAGCAATTCTTTGACAAAGTTCCAAGGCATGGGGCTTTCGAAACAATTATGGACTTCAGAGCTTTCTGTAGAGGTTCATATCATGACCATCAGTGCATGATGGGTAAAACTCGCACCATTGCCAGACATTTAAATGCTGAAGTTGCTTTTCCTTGGACCCAGGGAAACTTGCCAAATTATTGTTTTAATCTTCCAGTCATAAACAAATATGATTCATCTCTTTTAAAAAATAAAATTTTATTACGTACTTTTTTAGAGGAGAAAATTGGATGGGAACGCGACAAAAGAGGTGTTGATCTATTTTTGGACTTAGATTTAAAAGTCTTTAAAAATAGATTTCTTTGTAATGTCGTTAACCTCGAACTCATTGATCAGATAACTAACAGTTTTTTGCTACCGAATAGTGTCAAGCGTCGCGCTTTTCTGGAGCTATATAACCTCGCTTGCTATATTGATGTAAATCCTGATTTCAAAATAGATATTAGCGAGATTCTTTATGTCTAAGGAAGTCTCACATTGCGTCTTGTTTTGCTTATACCAAAATGATTGCCCACAATTATTGGATAGGATGTTAGACAGCCTTTGTAAACAAACGGTTGCACCTGGTGAAGTTGTTGCGGTGTTAAACGGTCCAATTTCTGAAATTTCGAGAAACGTTATCGAAAGTTATGCAGGTGTCTTAAGCCTCACTTATGTTTGTTTGGATGAAAATGTTGGGTTAGCAAACGGCCTAAATGCAGGTTTACCACACTGTCACTCGACCTACGTAATTAGAATTGATCCTGACGACGAATGTTTACCTGATCGGATCGAACAACAGTTACGCTTTATACTTATGAACCCAAACTTAAGTGCAGCAAGTGGTCAAATACGTGAGACTAATCGGCAAGGGAAAATTGTAGGCGAAAGGATTGTACCGACTTCGTTGCAAAGTATAAAGAAATTTGCCAAATTTAGATCACCACTCAACCATCCGGCAACAATTTTAAAAACTAAAGATATAATTAGAGTCGGAGGTTATCCTCAATTTGAAAAAGCCCAAGATTATGCCCTCTGGGCGGTAATGCTTAGCCAAGGTCTTGAATTAGGCAATCAACAGGATTTTCTAGTCAATATGACAGTGGACCAGGTCAATTTTTCAAAACGAGGCGCACAACACTTATCACACGAATTAAAACTTGCAAAGTTCCTTTATGAAATCGGCCATTTAAATAAAATTCAGTTTTATATCTTTGTGATTCTACGAACAATACTTCGTTTAAGTCCTGGCCGGTTGAAATCATTTTTTTACGGCTTGAGATGAATTTATATCCAGTAGTTTATTTCGTTCTTACAACACTATTCACTAGTGTTTTTGTAAATAAATCCGTTTTCACTAAATTTTCTTCATTTTCATTTATTTTTTTACTCATTTTACTATCAACGCTTAGACCGTTAGGTACCGGAAGTGACGATCTTGCATATGCTAAAATTTTTGAAAGTACTTCGTCTTTATCTGACTATATCGCAACAGGGTCTGTCACGACGTACCAGTCCTTTATTGAGCCGTCATTTTTAATTATTTGCATGGTGATCAAAGATTTTGGCTTAGAAGTAAATGCTGTTTTTTTTGTCTATACCTTTCTTTCTCTATCGCTTGTTTATAAAGTAAGTCGCCTTAACAATATAAACCCAATATTGCCTCTTTTTTTAAGTTTCTGCCATAGTTTCCTTTTTCGTGAGATGAATCAGATTCGGGCTGGCTTAGCACACTCAATCATACTTTTCGTTCCTCTTTACATAGCATCAAGTAAAAATTTTTTAGCGTCAATTATTATTGCCTCAGGTGTATTTATACACATAAGCGCTCTTTCTGCAGCAGTGATGTTATTTGTACGTCGCGTGAACATGAAGATGTTCTTGCTTACTTTATGTTTAGCAATCATTCTCCGAGAGCTTTGGGGCTCTTTATTTTTTCTTAAACTTTTACCTATTCCAATCATTACGGATAAAATTTCAAACTATAGTGAGACCTTTTATTTTCGGGAAATACCGCTGTTCGATATAACTAATATTAAGAACTTTATTTTGTCAGTTTTTTTTATTTCATTCCTTAAATCAAAAAATAATACATTACTTAATGTCACCATAGGCGCATTTGTTTTTGGTACAGTTTTTAGGATCTTCATGGGTGATTTTGAGATAGTAGCGGGTCGTGTTGCATCCTTTTTCACCAATTTTGAAATCTTATTGATACCAATACTTGCTAAAAATTTATTTCCTTCTTCCTATCCAATTTTGATTTTGTGTTATGGATCTATACTATTTGTTTTGAATTTACTTCTTAAGAATTTCACCTACGTCTATTAATACTCAGGTTTGGCTGAATTTCGCGCGATTTGTTCCACAGAGGGCGCTAGAATCCCGGCAAATGTCTCATATATGTGATCTAGAATAATGCAGCCTACCAGAACGAGCGGGATGTTCGCGAATTCCTTGCAAGGCCAGGTTTCCAGATCCACCTGATCCAACTTCCCCTACCGCCCGGAGCGGCTGGTATGAGAGTATTGCCCTAGGCCATCGCTTCCAAGTGAAGCGCATTGTTGTGAGCCATGCCGCAGCCCTTTCGCTGCAGTCCCACAATCATCGTTCTAAGCACTGGGTCGTTGTCGAGGCACTGCGAAAGTGACAATCGACAAGAAAGTCAAAACCATTACTGAAAACCAGTCTGTCTACATCCCACTAGGTGCCGTTCATCGCATGACGAGTACTAGGGGCGCTCAGGTCCATATTCAAATATATTCCGCTTGGTATTTGCAACACGCCTCAGGTATAATCACCGTGTTCAACACACAATTCTTGCTTTGGCTCAGAACACGGATTTACACATTTCGGTACACATTGCAAATTATGGCAAATAACTGTTTAAAAACAATGTTTTGCGCATTTTTATTCCGTTGCAAATCCGTTTACACAAAAAGTGCCCCTTAGTGCGCACCGCGCGGGCTAGTAAAGACTTCAGGTAGTAACCGTCACTGCCAAATATTATGCTGCGTGAACTTCAGATATCTTGAGACGGTATTCGGATTAGACCATCCCCCTGCCCTCATGATGGCGGCAAGATCAAATCCTTTGGTCAATAAGTCCTGAGCTGCTCCTACGCGCAGCGAATGCCCTGAAACATCCACATCACTTGGCCGCTCGCACTTTTTCACTCTTACTATGCTGCGTTTAATGATTTCATTTACACTGCGATCACATATAGCGCGGTCTAGACATTGATTATGATTAATGGCGCAGAATAGGTACTGAATTTGCTGAGGCTTCAGTTTTAGCCACTTCTTTACAAGCTTAGCGCTCCTGTCTGATCCAAATACCAGCCGACCACGCCCATACTGGTCGGTTTTACTCTTTCTGATTATACCCTTCAGGCCTCCATCTGGCGTAAACGTTAGATCATCGCACTTCATAGCCACTAGTTCAGAGCGGCGTGCGAGGAAATCATAGCCCAGCGACAGCAGCGCTCTATTGCGGGTTCCTGCAAGGGTGTTTGGCTGAGCGTCGATCATTTTAATCAGAATGTCATGGTTAATTCCGACAGCCTGCCGCTGCTCTAAACCCTTTGAGCGCTTAAGCTTGCGTATCGAAAGGTAAACCTCATCGGTGTGTGTGAGATCCTCAAAGCCCATAAGCTTATTTACTCTCCGTAGCGCCGAAATCCGTCGCCGTATTGTGCTATAGCTATATGCTAACTGCATATTTTCGATGAAGCTGCACATCGCAGCAGAGGTCAGCGGAAACGGCTCAATACCTAGGGTATCGCACCAGTCGACAAACGACTTCGTATCCGCATAGTATGACCGGAGAGTGTTTGGCGCATATGCGCCACTCAAGTGACAGAATACGGTCTCTATGTTTGTGCTGATATTATCCATATTGCACAAATAGTGCCATACAGGATGTTTGTCAATGTTGACAGTGGAACAAATAAAAATGGCTCGAACAGCGCTTGGCTGGAGCATACAATTACTTGCAGATAAAAGCTCAGTAAGTGTGCGAACTATAAAAAGAATAGAGTCAGAAGGTTTGATCGATAAAGTAACCCCGGCGAACATGAAGCACATCCGCTCAACACTTGAAGACGCCGGCATAGAATTCATCGGCGACGCCGCGGAGGGCCCCGGTGTTCGGCTCTGGAGCCAGAGCTAGTTCGCAGACCAACTAAGTTGTCAACAATCAAACGAGACAATTTTTGCGAAAAATTCATTATCTATGAACTTCGTCTTTTGATAGAATCTGCCCAATAACAGCAATATTGGCAGACGTATGGCACAGTCACTCAATCCCGTATTCCTTGGCGACACTGGATCAATGGCAATCAACGACCTCCTTCCAGAGCGTCCGGCACTTATCGGCGAATTCAGCCCAGCTTATGAGGCCTACAGGCAAGTCACCGTTGCGGATCTGGCGCCCATGACGCAGTACGAATACATTCAGGCCCTACAGCTGGTTGATCTAAATTGGGCCATCTTCCAGCTAAAGGCTTCGGCGCAGGTTGAGCTCTCAACCGGTACGGAGAAGACTGTTCGGCAGCTATTGACCAGTAAAATCGAGGGTGACGGCGAGGGCGACTTCAACCGCCAAATCTACGCTTTCACTGAGGCGGGTGGAGATGAAGATGACTTTAAGGATCCCATTGATTGGGATGCGATAGAGCTTCGCATCGAAACCCTGATGTCTGACCTCAAGTCAAAAGATCCTGTGCAGCGCGAGCGGGCAACGGCGGAGGCGATTTCACTCGGCGTCGACCCAAGGCTCGTGCTGAGCGGGCAGTTTTTGCAGAACTCCAACTACAACCGGCACGCGCGCGCTCTGCCTGAGCTTGAAAAGCGTGTGCGGCTGCTCTCTGCGGAGTATCGTGAACTTCAGAAGGCGCGGCCAATAGACGTCGTCCCCGTGGCGCAGAATTGAGCCTGCCGAGGCTATGAGCCCGCAAAGGCGCGCCACAGGGCCAATTACAGCCGAGGGCAAGGCGGTCTCCTCAAGAAACGCGCTCAGGCATGGGCTCACAGCAGAGCCGTCGGCTGGCAGCGTGGCGGCTTGGTTTAACATTATCCTAGATAGCCCTGCTGACACCTTTGAGGAGCCGAGCTCAAGCGACCCCCTGCGTGAGGCAACACTCCGTCTCGCCGTAGCTGAGGTGCGCTACCACCGCGCCCTACACGCCCTCTGCGCACACGGAATGGCACCTAAGTCGGCGCGGCAGGCTGCAAACAAAGTTCACACAGAAATGAAAACCGCCCTCGACCACAGGGATGCGGTATCGGGGGGAGCGCCGCCCGACTTAGCGACCTTGGACTATCTCGACGTGATGCTCGAACAACTTGAGCCACTAACTGCTGAAGCTGAGCGTGACCGCAGACTGCACGAGCGCTACCTTGGCGAGGCACGCTCCGAGCGCAGGAGGGCTCTGAGGGCTTGGTGTGAGCTACAAACGCACGCAAATCAAAATTCCCGAAACGAACTCAGAGGCCAGTCCAGTGGAGGTTGACGGGTAAAAAACGCTCAGCGCTTGCGCAGGCGCCGATACACGAGGCCGCAGCCTATGCCGATGATTACCCCGACGGTGTCTGCAACCCAGTCATTGACGTCTGCGCTACGGTTGAACATCGGCTGTATGAACTCAATGGCACCCCCAAACGCGCTTGCGCCAATAAACACACCAAAGAGTCCCAAGCGCCCCGTGCGGGCTAAGGGGAAGGCGAGCACCGCGAAGGCTATTAAGTGCACGAGCTTGTCGCTGCCTTCAGGTACGGGCGGCGGAGCGTTTAGCGGCCACAGCATGGCAACGGTCAGGGTAAGGCCGACTATGAGTGTCAGCGGAATATCTAGATACTTACGCATGACATGTGCACTAAATGTGTCGTGCGAGGATAACAAGTGCAGGTGGCGTGCTTCACGGCCGCCAGTGTTTGGGGGGCGTACGCTAGCTGCTTGAAATACGTTCGCTGAGCTTGTGTATTAAGAGAATGATGCAGAGGATCACAAAATGTTTAAGACTGAAATCCGCAAAGTTGATACCTCGTTCGTCGTCACACTCACTGCTGAGATGCTTGCCGCATTGGACGCCAAGGAGGGCGACACAGTTTATATTACCAATTCAGATGATAATGGCATAAAGCTTCAGCTACATGACCCAGAACTCCTGGCCGCCCTCAAGGCTGCCGAGGATGAGAACCGCACCATGCTTCAGGCTCTCATGTGAGTGAGCCATTCCTGCTCCCACAGCGTAGGATACATCACCCGCGATCGCCAAATTGCGCGCCACGGAGGTGCATCAGGACTGCGAGACAGAGGCCTACTCACGAGCGCGCTGCAGTGGCTCATAAACAAGCTGCAGTATGAAAAAATGGTCTACTCAAATTTGTGTGGCCTGCGCCTAAGGCATTGCCAAGGCGCATGTATTTGTTGACGGAAACAAGCGAACAACTTTTGTGAGTGGCGCCACCTTCCCGCGACTGAACGGATGGTATTTCCAAACTGAGCCTGCGGAGGGTGTCGAGTTCATGGAGGGCCTAGCCGCTGACGCAATCACCGAAAAAAAAGTTTGAGGATTGGCTAAAGCATGGCTCAACCCAAATCGTTTAGGTTCAGAGCCTTGAGAGTTCCGATAAGCTAAAATTATCTGCCATTTAGGTCAATTTGTTATCAAGACATTTGATCCATACTTTGGCCTCCAATGGCGACTGCCTTTTGACCTTCATGTAAACAGGCGATAAACACACGACGCGGAAAAATTCGAAGTAGTTTAGGGTATCTTTTGTAGAGGTTTCGTAACTTGTAAATAAATATTCTGATCTCAAAATGGCTTAATTTATCGCCAGTTTATCTGACACCTGCGCAGAAGATACAGCAGAGCTTAGCGCATCAATGGTCACTATTGGTCTCCACAAATTTGAAAGGTTAACACGCCTGTGAGCTCCTAAAGATGGCCCGTCTAGAGCAGAATATCCATCCTCATTAGTTGAGACTAATACGCGCCAGTTACTATTTTTTGCACCACCCAAATTATATCGCATACCCAGATCAAGCTGGGGGGATGTACCTGATTTGGTTGTAAGTCGCACAAACCCTAAACTTTGATTTATGCCTCTCTCAAGCTGGAAGCTGGCAAACCCCACACCATCTGCTCTGCCGATAGCCCATGCTGTGTTAAAATCACCTAATGCGTTCCAGTTACGCTGTCCGTAACTCGCCGAGTACCTACTGCTGTTTGTATCTGAAATAGAAGCTGCATAAAATTGCTCGCTGGTCTCACCAATATTTAAGATCGATCCATGTACCATTAACTCATTCTGGTCTCCCAGTGATAAACCAACATTGTTGAATCTATATGGAGTGGCGCTCGTGATCATACTTCCAGAGATGGAATATGAAAGCTTAGCCCCATCACCATAATTTAGCTGTATTTTAGCAGAAAAGATGTCTGAAATCGGCCTATGAAGTTTAACAGAGCTCAATGCCGGTGTTAGTGAAAGGTCTACCCAATGTTTGGGACTTGAACTGTTAACAAATGAATTTTCCAAAACTTCGCTCAGATAGAAAAGCTCCGATGTATCTTGGTATTTGATTGCTTGTGATATACCCGCACGAGGGAGCACAATTTTGTATTTATTAAGTCCGCCTGCCGTTGGCTGCCAAGTGATGTTGCCCTTCGTATCAGCTACCAATACTTCGTGCAGCCTAATTTCTTTTTTCGGATCATTTTCTGAGGCATGTAAAGCTGTTGTTGCGGTTATAAGTCCGGCTGCCATGATGACAAACGTTTTACCGCACATTATTTATAGCCAGAACTGAGGTGGCGATATTACCCAAGACGCGTGACAGTAAATCGGTCAATCCTATTACATTCAGTCGATCTGTGCGCGGTACAATTACTATGACTGCCCCCGGTGGCACTATCGTGTCGCGTGACAATTGCGTCGCTTCACCATTGGGCAAAAGCATATATGAACTTTTTTGGTCAGCTAATTTTGTTTTGCCACCAGCCGAAAAAAGATAACTATCAACGGTCTTTTCAGGAGCGTATGAAACTACAGATTTTCTGTTTACCGCACCCATTACAGTAACGTGAGAGGGACGCTTTGGAATGAAGAGGCTGTCGCCTGATTGCATGAACACAAGATTTTTTTTGTTTTCTTGGATTACATTGACTGGCATGCGGCCAACTGTTGGTTGGGTACGCAGTTGTCTTGCATAGCCAAGCAGTATTTGTGTCTGATCTGCTGCGTTGGGATTCTCGGAGCCTGCCAATTGCATGACTGATTGCTCAAGCTCGGCAGCCAGTAAATTGTTATTTGCAACTTCACTTTCTTTTAACGACTGACGAGAAAAGACGGCACCTAGCGGATAGGCAACTGGGGATAATCCGCCGGCACGCTGGAGTACGTCGTGAACAGTCTCGTTGCGTGAGATAATATAATCTCCGGGATATAAGACCTCACCAGATAATGTAATTGTTCCGGTCGACGCCTCGTTAATCAAATATGGAACTTCAACGAAGTACTTACCGGTGAGAATTGGGTCGTTTTTATCTAAATCATAAGTCTTCACATTGCCCTTAACGATTGATTGTTTTTGGATATCTATGGATTGGACACTGACCGTTTTGTTATCAGCTGAATTTAGGATTCCTCCTGCGGTATTGATAAGCGTCGATAATCTTATGTCTTCTGCTACGGGGTACTGACCTGGCCGTAATACGGCACCGTTGATCGAGATAGAGTAAGATCTAAGAAGATTGTTGTTATCGCGTAAGACAATATTCGATTGATCAACTTCATTCAGTTGTATCTGTTCAAGAGCCTGTTGTTCGAACGAATAAACCGAGCCAAATGCTTGCGTGTATTCTGGTCGGGTATCAGCCAGTGTTGAAGCTTTTTGGCTCTCAGTTTTTGTAGATTGAACTTGCTGTCCTTGAACGAGTTCATCAATAAATTGGTTTGTGAAGAGAGATATCTCATCTCCCATGCGTATCTCAATTGAGTTTGAATTTGTCGGTGAGAACAAAAGATTTCTAGTTTTATGAAGGGTGGTTTCCCAAGAACTACTTACTTCATCATATCTCTTAACCGATGAGAAAAGCCCATAGATTTCCCGGTCTAAAAGTACGTTTGTGGCCATCCCTTCTTTTGAACTGAAGGCTGTTGGGCTTAAGATATCTGTGAGTTCGTTATCTACAAATATGGGTACGCCAATTGATGATATGCGTGTAAAATTTCTCTTATCTAAAGAGTTAAGGTACCGGGTAAATTGCGTCTTACTCCAGAAATTTATAGTTTTTGCTGCAGGTAATATTGAGCGGTAATTTTGTGACAATGAGAGGGATGAAAATTCTGCGAAGTCACTATTTGATCTCAGCTCTAGCTCCACAAAATCGCTAAAGTCAGTGAAAGACTGTTCAAGTCCAAGTGTATCTATAATCGCCGAAATTTTTCTTGATGAGGTTTCCGGGAGCACCGCAACAAGTTGGTCATCTAAATTTATTCTCACAACATTTGCTCGTGAGAGCAGTCCCACAAGTGGTGAGGATTGGTTAAAATTACTTTCGATCAGTAGATCATCCTTGGCGTTTGTAAGTTTATTTACAAAGCTGTTTAGAAAAACCGTCTCAAAAAGGTGAATTTTAAGCCCGGCCGTTACAGGAAATATTTGGTTGTTCTGCAACAGTGCTTGCAAGTTAACCGCTTGTGCGTTGCCGTCAGCAGTTTCGACAATCGCTAGATTGAGATTTGTACGTGGTGTCGTTCTGTAATTGGGGCGCAGTACTGTACCAAAGCTGTCTTGGTCATTAATAGGCATAAGCGCTATTCGGGTGCCATTTAAAAACAGTTCGCCTAGCTCTGCATTTGCAATTGCAGCAGTGAGTGGATCGTTAGCTTTATTTGGTTCAGAGTTTACCAGTTTTAAATAGGTCGACTGGTCAAGTACCACTAAAGTGGATCCAACAGATATTGTTTTTGAGTTGCTTCGAAAAGCCTGAGCTAGATCAACTGCTTGAGCAGTTCCGTCACGCTCGACAAGCATTGCAAAATTGAGTTTGGCATCAGACCTGAGAGTAGCACCACCTTTGAGCAGTTCAGAGAAAGTGATCGGCTCGCGACTCGCCATGGAGTATTCTTCTAAGACCGCACCAGTAACGGTAATTGTGTCTTGAAGTTTAGTTTGTACGAAACGTAGATTTAAGACCTCACCTGCTGAAATGGTGTCATCAGATGTCAATTTGCGTCTCTTTGAAATCCCGTTAGAATCGAAAAATTGAGCCTCTAAAACGAGACCAGGTGGAATGATGCTAGTCCCAGACAGGGTTAAGAGTTCTTGGACTGCGATCATAGATTGATCTGTTGGCAATTCATATATTCCAGGTCTCGCGACGAAGCCAAAAGCTGCTACAGTAGGGCCTTGATTTGGTACAAATATTCTGGAGGCGTCTGTGACAACCGGGTCATTGGAGCCTACAGGACTTTGTAAAAAATCATAAAAGTCTACTTCTTCTATTGAGCCATCTCGACTGCGAAGCACAATATTGCGCAACGAGCCGTTTGGCTTAACGCCTCCCGCATATGCGAGTACGCGGCTTAGCGGGGTATACGCTGGTACCGCTAAGGTGCGTGGTTGATTTACGGCACCACTGACTTGAACTGTAATCAGTCGGGCAGTTTCTAAAGAGATGAAAACCTGAGCCGAAGCGTCATCGTAACGCATGAAGGTCAATAACGTGTCT
>Ga0206127_1002668_pt1 | contig 17357 bp, 18 predicted proteins | sample Helgoland_Spring_6_FD_148646 | JGI IMG/M metagenome (GOLD analysis project Ga0206127, IMG submission 148646) | Pelagic subsurface seawater microbial communities from Kabeltonne, Helgoland, North Sea - Helgoland_Spring_Bloom_20160419_1 | ecosystem: Environmental > Aquatic > Marine > Epipelagic ...
ATAGGGAGTTTACCCTCTTTCTTTTTATTTATGAAAAATGGAATTACTGAGCCATTTGACCCCATGACGTTGCCGTATCTAACAACACTAAAACGTATATCCCTTGAGCCTTTATAATTGTTAGCGGCAACAAACAGCTTATCTGAAGCTAGTTTAGTGGCACCATAAAGATTAATTGGTGCGCAAGCTTTATCTGTAGAAAGGGCAACTACACGGCTAACATTGGTTTTTATACACGCGTCTATAACGTTCTGAGCACCGTGCACATTTGTCTTCACACACTCGTCAGGGTTGTACTCAGCAATGTGAACATGCTTCATTGCAGCAGCATGAATGACGTAATCCACACCAGTCATTGCTCTTTCTATACGGTAATAATCACGCACGTCACCAATTAAGTATCTAATCTGGGGATACTGCGCAGCAGGGAATTCCTGAGCCATTACAAATTGCTTTTGCTCGTCTCTACTGTAAATAATCACCCTTCTTACCTCGGGAAAGTTTGTTAGAATATGGCTCGTTAATTTTTTACCCAATGAACCTGTTCCTCCGGTGATTAAAACTGATTTATCTCTCCAAAAATTTGTCATATTTTATGTTTTGTCACATTCCTATTCCGTAATAATCAAAACCTGCTTCCGCCACAATCGCGCTGTGGTAGAGGTTACGGCCGTCAAAGACCACCTTGGTCTTCATGGCAGCGCCTACTTTCTCCCAGTTGGGTACGCGGAACTCGGTCCATTCGGTGATCAGTGCCAAAGCATCTGCACCCTGAACCACATCCATATCGCTTTCGCAGTAGGTGATGGTATCGCCCAAATCGTGCTTGGCCTCTTCCATCGCTACCGGGTCGTACGCACGAACATTTGCACCCGCTTTTAGCAGTAGGTTGGCCAATACGACGGACGGTGCTTCACGCATGTCGTCCGTATTCGGCTTGAACGACAGTCCCCAGAAGGCGACAGTCTTGCCCAGAAGATCGCCGCCGAAGTAGGCATTTAGTTTATTGAACAGCACACTCTTCTGATCGTCGTTCACTGCCTCAACAGCTTCGAGGATACGCATAATATGTCCGTTTTCACGGCCCGTACGGGCGAGTGCTTTTACATCTTTTGGGAAACAAGATCCCCCGTAACCAATGCCTGGGTAGATGAACTTGTTGCCTATTCTTGGATCTGAACCAATGCCTTTGCGCACCCAGTTCACATCGGCACCCATCTTCTCACACAGGTTGGCAATGTCGTTCATGAAGGAAATCTTCGTCGCTAACATGGCGTTTGCTGCATATTTGGTCATCTCCGCAGAAGGGATGTCCATAAAGATCACCGGGTGGCCGTTCAAGGTGAACGGACGGTAGAGCTTGTCCATGATTTTCTGGGCGTCGTCGCTATCCACGCCCACCACGATGCGGTCGGGCTTCATGAAATCGTCAATGGCCGCCCCTTCTTTCAAGAACTCTGGGTTAGAAGCCACATCAAAACCGAAATCTACATCGCGCAGGTCTAAAGCATTTGCTACGGCGCCACGTACCTTCTCAGCAGTACCCACTGGTACGGTCGATTTTGTGATCACCACCAAATAATCGGTCATGGTTTTTCCTATCTGATTGGCTACAGCAAGAACGTACTTCAAATCTGCAGAACCGTCTCCCCCTGGAGGGGTACCCACAGCGATAAAAGCAGCTGCTGAACCTTGGATGGCTTCGCTTAGATCGGTAGAAAAGTTCAACCGGCCCTTGGCATAGTTGCGCTCAACGATCTCTTTTAAGCCCGGTTCGTAGATCGGAAGGATGCCGTTCTTTAGGCCGTCAATCTTCTTCTGATCAATATCCACACAGGTTACCTCGATGCCCACGTCCGAAAGACATGCGCCCGTAACTAAACCTACATAGCCAGTGCCGATTACTGTAATCTTCATATCTATACAAATAGTTCTTTTATTTTCTGACAAACCGATGAAATTTCATCATCACACATACCAATGAACAGCGGAATGCTCAAAACGCTATTTGATAAATATTCAGCAACCGGAAAATCTCCTTTCTTAAATCCTAGATGACTGTAACATTCCTGCAAATGGGGAGGTATAGGGTAATGAATCAAAGTTCCTATATGGGCTTCACTTAACTGAGCCTGAAGTTCTTTTCTGTCCTTAGCTTTAACGACAAACAAATGATAAGCACTCGTAGCACCATCGCCAAGACTGAACATCTCAATACCGGAAACTTCTTTCAAACCATGTATATATGCTTCGGCAATCCTATTTCGTTCTTCAGTCCATTCATCAAGATTTCTCAACTTAACCCTTAAAAATGCTGCTTGTAACTCGTCTAATCGGTTATTATATCCTAAAACCTCGTTTTTATATTTTACTTGAGATCCATAGTTTCTTAAAACTCTAACCTTAAGGGCTAATTCATCACTATCGGTCGTAATAGCGCCTCCGTCGCCTAGTGCTCCCAAATTTTTGCCGGGATAAAAACTAGTTGCGTTAATGTGTCCCCAAGAACCTGTCTTCTTCCCCTTGTAAGTGGCACCGTGAGCTTGAGCGTTGTCCTCGATAACAAATAGATCGAACTTATGTGCAATATTCATAATTGCCTCCATCTCACAGGCCTGTCCATATAGATGCACGGGCATTATTGCCTTGGTTTTATTGGTAATTGCGGCTTCAATAATATCAGGATTGATATTAGCAGTTTCTTTTCTGGGCTCTACGAATACAGGAACTGCGCCAACATTAGAAACAGCTAAAGCTGATGCTATGTATGTATTTGAAGGAACTATAACCTCATCGCCTTTGCCTATTTCTAAGGCCCGTAATGCCAGGGTCAAAGCGTCTAATCCATTACTTACGCCAACACAGTGTTTTGTCTCATTCCAACTAGCGTACTCCGTTTCGAAAGCCTCAAGTTGAGAGCCCATAACAAACCAGTTAGAGTCTAAAATATTTTTAAATGCCTCAAGTAACTCTTCTTTAATTGGCTTGTGCAAGCCATCAAAACTTAAAAATGGTATCATAAATCTTTTAATATCTCTAAATGTTTATCAAATCCATATTCCTTAGCATAGTGAACAATATCAAAGCCCCTATAATCTGAAACACCCACTTCAGGATTACGTGAAAGAAAAGAGCTAAACCAATCTACATCGTCATTTTTCTGGGATGCTATCATTACATACATGAGGAGCGTAGTCCCATTAAAATTGCAATCATTAACATTCCAACCCTGTTCCAGTAACCAGTGGAATGTATTCAAACTGTAGTTATAAGCAGCTACTATTGCAAGAGACCAACCTTCTTTTGATCGCCCATCCAAACGAAAACCTTTCGAATAATAGCTTTCTATTTCCTTCAAGTTATCCGATTGAGCTAATTTCAGTAGTTCAGTCGTTATATCATAGCATAGCCTAATATTATAATCTATAGTCGCTATCTCAACATAGAACTGGCCTGTTGCTGTAACGGAACCTGGGGATTGACTGCTTTTATCGGTGAGAATACAAGAGGACATAATACCTTTACCTCGAAACTTAGGTAACTGATATGGTCTAAATGCAAAAGCACGTACATATTTATCTATCTCATAAGCAGTTGAATAAACTGGTACTTCCAGCTCATTCCACTGAATGGATTTTCGAGAAAAATAACTTGAACCGATAATATCCTGGGGATAAGCGACGTAATTAAAATTAAGCAGTCTATCTAAATTCCCTATGACTAAATCAGTCCCATGCTCTAGGTATAGCGTATATAGTTTTTCTGAGGTTATACTACGAGAGTCAATTGTAAATCTCTTCAACTTAATAATATCACCGGTATCAATACCCTTTTCAATTCTGTGCAATGTAACTCCTGCCTCGGTTTCATCGTTTAGTATAGGGTGGATAGAGGTATACATCCCTTTATATCTAGGTAGATTTGAGAAATGAATATTAACTAAGTTTTCCGTTAAAAAACTACTTGGAACTAAAAGCTTATCATACTCTAAGGACAGAAAAAGTACTCCGCGTACTTTTTGGGCATCTTGAAGTGTGATTTCCTGTAACCCTTCTCTTTCTGCAAATGCTTTGAAAGACGGTTGCCATGAATCTACTCCATTATCTGTTGAATTAAACAAAACTCTTAATTCTCGCTTTGGAATGAAGTTCGAGATTAGATGTTTAGTTACCTCAATGGCTATTCGGTTTTTTCCAGCGACGATTACCTTCATCCTATTTTTCAAAAGCTAAATATTCGTCTATGTTTCGAATGTAATCAGATTCATCAAATGGGTGACTTGCTAAAACCAAACATATTGAAGACGAACTAAAATTAACTTCGCTTGCCCATATTCCAGGGGGAATATGTAAACCTATATTTGGTCTATTTAATAATACAGTTCGCCTGACTTTTCCATCAAATAGTTCTACCTCGAAAGAGCCTGTTGCAGCTATTAAAAATTGATTACATACTTTGTGGGCATGTGCACCTCTACTCTCACCACCAGGTATATCATACAAATAAAAAACTCTGTTGACATCAAATGGCACTTCAATAGAATTATTCACTGGTGTAATCGAGCCATTTCGATCCCCTATTTTTGGTAGCTCTATTACTGAACATTCATAAACGGTATTTCTCATAATTCTAAAATTTCTCTAATGTAGTCATGCTCATTATAAGCACCGCTTGATAAATGTAAACTAACCGAATTTGTACTAAAATTCTCGAGTCTTCTCCACTGATTAGCCGGCACTAAAAGACCTTGATAGGATCTTTTTAGATTTATTGACTTAGTACTTCCATCATTACCAAGAAGAACAACATCAAACGAACCTGACAGTGCTATAATCAACTCATTTTGCGTCTTGTATGCATGTCCTCCTCTAACAAAGCCACCAGGAACATCGTAAGTCCAAAAAACTCTCTTAATTTTAAATGGAACTTGCTCCGGATTTTGCAGAAATGTAAGGTTACCTCTTGGGTCCATAATCTGCGGTAAGTCAATTAATTCTATTTTCATGATAATAGTCGTTTCAAATAATTCCCGTATCCACTTTTCTCAAGTGGCTCCGCAATTTGTTTAAGTTGGTCGGCATTAATGAAGCCCTGCTCGTAAGCAATCTCCTCAATACAGCCTACTTTCAAACCTTGGCGCTCTTCGATGACTTCAACGAATTGGCCCGCTTGCTGAAGGCTCGCAAAAGTACCCGTGTCCAACCACGCTGTACCGCGGTCTAAAACACCGACCTCTAGTTCGCCCCACTCCAAGTATTTCTTGTTGACGTCTGTAATCTCTAATTCACCGCGCGGCGAAGGCTCCAAATTTTTGGCAATCTCGACCACTCGGTTGTCGTAGAAGTACAATCCAGGAACTGCATAATCGCTCTTTGGCTCTGTAGGCTTCTCTTCAATAGAAAGTGCCTTCATGCTGTCGTCAAACTCAACCACTCCGTATCGCTCAGGATCGCTTACGCGGTAGGCAAATACCACACCGCCCTTAGGATCCTTGCTTTTCTGAAGTACGTTAGCCATCGACGAACCATAGAAGATGTTGTCCCCTAAGATTAGCGCAACACTATGGTCACCAATGAACTCTTCGCCCAAAATGAAGGCTTGTGCTAAACCTTCTGGATTCTCCTGAATAGTATACGTGAATTCACAACCCACACGAGATCCGTCGCCCAAAAGTTTCTGGAACAACGGTGCATCGTGCGGCGTAGTGATGATCAAAATCTCTCGAATACCCGCTTGCATTAAAGTACTCAATGGGTAATAGATCATCGGCTTGTCGTATACAGGCATCAATTGCTTGCTCACAGCCAATGTCAACGGGTGTAATCTTGTGCCGGAGCCTCCCGCGAGGATTATTCCTTTCATAAAGGATATTGGTTTGGTTGGTTCAATATCTATTCTAATTAACGCTTGGCGTACATGTTGTCGTAATACTCCTGATACGTCCCTGAGGTTACGTTTTTCAACCACTTGGCATTGCTCAAATACCAATCGATGGTGATGGACAGCCCTTCTTCAAAAGTCACGCTTGGCGACCAGCCCAACTCCTTGTTGATCTTGGTCGCATCAATGGCATACCTGCGGTCGTGACCCGGACGGTCTTTCACGTAGGTAATGAGTTTCTCACTGCTTCCTTTTTCACGGCCCAATTTCTCGTCCATCTGCGCGCACAGCACCTTGATCAGATCGATATTGGTCCATTCATTAAACCCACCAATGTTGTAGGTCTCGCCGTTTTCACCTTCGTGGTAGACGAGATCGATAGCACGCGCGTGATCTACGACGTACAGCCAGTCTCTGGTGTACTGACCGTCACCGTATACCGGCAGTGGCTTTTCTTCTACGATATTATTGATGAAGAGCGGGATGAGTTTCTCCGGGAATTGGTTTTGGCCGTAGTTGTTCGAGCAATTGGTCACCACGTAAGGAATGCCGTAGGTCTCGCCATAGGCACGCACAAAGTGGTCTGAAGATGCTTTTGAGGCGCTGTACGGACTGTTTGGATCGTACGGCGTCGTCTCTTCAAACAAGCCTTCCTTGCCCAACGTTCCATATACTTCGTCCGTGCTGATGTGGTAGAAGCGCTTGCCCTCGAAATCTTCATGTATACGCTTAAAGCTGTTCAGCAAATTCACGGTGCCTAAGATGTTGGTGCGTACAAAAGCCAATGGATCCTTGATGGAACGGTCCACATGACTTTCCGCTGCCAAATGAATGACCCCTTCCGGCCGGTATTTATCAAACAACGCATCAACAGCTGCAGCATCAACGATATCCACGCGTTCAAACAAATAGTTTGGAGCATTTTCGATATCGCTCAAGTTCTCGAGGTTCCCGGCATAGGTCAGCACATCCACATTGATGATGCGGTAGTCGCTGTACTTGTTTACAAACAAGCGAACGACGTGAGAGCCAATAAATCCGGCACCGCCGGTGATTAAAACCGTATTCTTTTTTGCAACCATGACTTAAGTAAACTAAATTTAGAATTACGCCTTGTACTCAATAACCTCCTAAAATCCTGATACTTCTTATCCTGTAAAACATCATTATTCATTTCTTCATTTAACAAATCACGTAGAGTATTGATCTTACTTTCTAATTTAGCAACTGTCTGTGTAATACTATTATCATGTTTTCGATAATTCAATATACACTTATTCGATCGCTCGTATGTCAACCGTTTTATGTAACATCTGTGTAGCAATACAGAATCTTCAGTATGACAAGTCCCAACATAAGGCTTCCATAATAGTATTAAATCTCGATTCACAATTCGACCAGGTGCAAAAAAACGACTATTCTTATACCTTTCTCTTAAACTACCTTCCTTGGAGCAATAAATATTTCTACCTATGAGTTCCCCATAACTATTTATCAAGTTAGCGCTTGCATCTATTATTCCTTTTTTCGGATGAAATTTTATAGACTCTAAGTGGTTAATCAGCTCTGGCACGTTAAAAAAATCGTCCGAACCCAATATCATAGCAAACCTAGTACTAACCTTTTCCCTTAGCACAAAATCAACATGTGCCAATAACCCCATGTTTTCGCTATTCAAATTAACACACAACTCTGACTCATTGGCTAAAATGTCTCTCGACAAGTCATTACTATAATCATCCGAAATAATAATCCTTATTCCCAATTCACTCTGAACTTGACGCAGAGAGTTCAGGCAATCTCCAATGTAATCAGCATTATTATAATTAAACACTACAATTGTAACGTTCTCATGGTATAGCATTACGACTCTCTTTTTAAAAGGACTATAGTTAAAATAATATGAATAATTGCCGAAAGACAAATGGCAACTGCATAAGAATCTACTCCTGGATATAATATTACGTATCCCAAAAGTGCAGTGTTTGGAAATAACTCGATTATAAAAGTCTTTAAATAGTTCCCTTCCACCGTGACAAATAGCCCTATGTAAGTGGCAAACAGTCTTACTAAAATGGTACAGGCAACCAAACCACTAAAAGTCTCAAGAAATATGAAACTGGCACCAAACATCTGTTCTAAAGCAAAACCCATACAGTTTAAAACTATCAATCCTGCTAGTATTCCTACTATCAAAAACAAAACTAAATACTTTACATTCTCCCTAAACAACCTTATTACGCTTTTACCTTCTTTTAGGTTCTGCCTCAGAAAAACTGGGTATATAAAATTAGTAATGCCAGAAAACAAGAAATTCGGTATAATGTGTGTAAAGGTATATAGTGCTGAGAAGAATGCAAGACTAGTATGACTATCATGCGCTATTACATATCGGATTCTAAACAAAATAAACGCGGTAATTATCGTTGACGCAATCACAGAGGCAGCTAGTCTCAATTCTTTAATAAGTACCTTAAATAAACTCAGGAAAGCATTTAAAGATACTGGACTTCGTAAAAACAAGGTATTAACGTAAAATGTAGTAAACAACAATACCCCGAATGAAGGAATAATAATAACATATTCAACTAAATTTGAATGGTCTTTTAATGCCAAAACAATGATTATTGATCCCAAAGCCCAAAAAAGCTGGTATACAGGAATCATAAATTGTTTATTTAATTTTTGAAATAATGCACTGTACAAAGTTTGGAATGATAAAAATAAAGAATGACCCAAAACAGACGCATAAACTAAAGTTGAATCCACATCACTTATTAGTCTCCAACAGATGCTCACTACAAACGTCGTTAACAGAAGGATTACTCTCAACGAAACAAAATGTCCTCGCCAATTTTCCGATTGAAATATTCGCAATGCAGTCGATCTTAATCCAAATGAAGCAATCGCAACTAAAATCGGTGAGTAACTCACAATTAAATTCAAATAACCATATGACTCTGCTCCACTGTACGATATTAATATTCTATTTCTTAATATTACACATAACACTGCCATAATTTGCAGAGCGTAGAAGGTCAAAAGCGACTGATTCTTATTCAATATCCTTAATTTTTACCGCGAAATTTCCGCGATATATACTGTTAGCCTCGAGGACTCCGCTAACAACAGAATTTGCTGAAACAATTGAATTATCGCCAATAACACTACCCTTTAAAATCAAACAATTTGCGCCTATCCAAACATTTTCCCCGATAATTATTTCAAGAGGCTCATCTGAAATGTTTCTTTCCAAACTGTTAACCCGATGTCCATTGCTATCCATAAAACAAACGTTTTGGCCTATCCTACAATTGTCACCGATTCTAATTGATTTACTAGTTACTATTCTCACACCATTATTAAAGGATACATTGTTGCCAATCTCAACATGACTTTCCCTATTTCTTAACAAAAGATCAATAGGACTAAACGGCCAACCTGGACCATTGACATAGCCAAAAGTCACATTGCTTCCAACACTCAAAACTCCATTTCCCCTAATCACTGTTAGGAGATTTACCTTAAACTTTCCGTTTACATTGACACCAGAGAGGCGTTTTAGCAGCTCGCTAATCAAAAAGAAGGCTAAGAGGATAATTCTCATGACAATACTCGTTCAAGACGTTCAATATACCTTTCCACCCTAAACTCTTTTTCAAATAATGGTCTTGGTCCACAATATTCCCTCTGACTCACAAGTTCTATTGCATCTTTTAACGCAGATGCAATTGAAGCTGTAGAATAGGGATCGCACCAAATCACGTGCTCACCAAAATATTCTAGATGACACCCTACCTTCGTAACTACCGGAAGACAATTGTGGGATATCGCCTCAATTATTGCGACGGACAGACCTTCCGCCTTAGAAGGTAGACAGAATATCTTGGTTTCGTCCATCAACGAACCCAAATCTTTCCTTTCCATCCAACTTAAAATCTTTATATTCTCTTTATCCCGACTTAAATCGATAAGGGCATCTTCGTACTCGCCGGCTCCCACTAAAATCAACTTCCAATCTAGAGGATTTAGATCTTTAAATGCAATAACTAATTCCTTTACCCCCTTTCTTTCCTCAAAAGTACCAGCATATAATACATAGTTCTTTTTTGGAATTCTATTGAAACTATCCTCAGCGAAATTACCAAGAACATGAGCTTTTTTACCTAAATGCCCTAACCTATCAATGAAGGTAGCTCCTAAAACAATTATCTTATCCGCCTTTTCCAGAAGCAATTTCTCCCAAAATCCTAAATCGTCATTGTTGTCATTTAATGCCACGTGTTGGTAAACTATCAGAGTATTATATCTATAAAGACTAGATAATACATATTTTCGAAACGCTGAGACCTCACCTCCATAATGTACTAATAGATTCTCACATCGCAGCGCAAAGGATTTTGTTATAGCAATATTAAAATACACTATTGAATACCATCGAGAACGGTCACTATGTGAGGGCACATGATAGTGTTGGTCTCCCAGTTTCAATATGACCTTCAATACTGATGTAATACCGCCTTTAGTACTTAAAGTCGTCGCTAAATGCAGGTTTTTTACTCTCATATAAGAAAAACGTAATTAATATGTGTGTGACAAAAACTTCGAGCCCCATTGTACCTTGAAAAAAGAGCCAGAAAAATAGAAGTAATGAGGTAAAGCCTTGGTTCATTTTGAACCTTACAAATAGCAACAAATATAGAATAAGACCAACCAATCCGTAACCAACCAATTGAGTTATAAAAAAATTATGTGCCTCATAATTTAATGAATAACTATTTACTAAGTACGTCTGTGCTTGACTTGGCGACACTCCGAATAATTTATTAATCCACGACATTTCATAGAAAATCTCCAAGTATCCTTTCCAAAAATTTAGGCGCCCATTTCCTGTCAGATTACCTGAAGAATTATGCAGTGTTTTTTCGGATAACCGCATTATTACACTTGAAAAATCCAATATGACGTACGAACCTAGAATTAACGAAAGTCCGACTACCCATGATACTATGTTTCTCCTCTGAGTATATAACTCTTTTAACAAGATAAGGACCAACATTAACCAAGCAGTTCTTGCAAAAGTTAAATAAATGACGTAGATGTTCACTATTAACACCAACACGTAGATCAACTTATTCTTTAGTGATGACGAATCTGCCTTGAGACACTCTAATGCTGCAACGACTACATAAGACGAAACGAAACCCGTAATGTGTGGGCGCTCTAAAAATCCCGAGTACATGTTAGCATTAATCAGAAACACCTCTAAAGAGTATTTGATTCCCGATTCTGGAACAAAACCTAATAAAATTATTACATGCAGAAACGTACTAACTACAATAAAGCGCTTAACAGAAGTCTTTAAGTTTTTTTTAACGTATGCTGAGAAAAATATAATAAATGTAATATTGAACACATATGTCAACCACTCTTCAACAAAAAGATATCTCAAGGATGGTATAGATGCAATAATGAGAACTAACGACAACTGAACATCTAACTTTCTTAACCTCAAGCAATGTTTGGCGCTGTAAAAAAGCAACGTGAGCAGAATGATTGCTCGAAGTATATAACCAAACTTAATTCCCAGTATCGAAAAACTACTGAAATAACTCAGCAACACAAATGGAATCACAACGAATTCAAGCTGTAAAGTTCATCTATTTCATCCACAGCATAACTCGCGTTGATAGTTTCCCAATTACGACGCGCGTGTTGGTCATATAACATTCGATCATTTATCAAGTTGTTTAACGGTATTACCATATCTAAGAGATCCTTTTCTACTACACAATCAGAGGATAAAAAATCATAAACTGTTCTTAACTTTTTCACCACCACTGGTAAGCTATAGGACATTGCTTCCAAAACAGCATTAGGAGAACCTTCTTCTCGTGACGTATGAATGTATAAATCAGCATTAGCGTAATACCGATCGAGGACCAATTGCTTCCCGGTCAAAATCAACTCCATATTGCTCGGTAAAGTATAACTTAAAACTTGTTGTTTTTCTTCTTCCTCTCTTATTGGACCAATCAATACAAGCTCAAAACTTCTTTCCGGATGTAACTTTGCTAACTCGCTAATCACTATGACTGAATCAGACTGTGCCTTCCTAGACTCAATGGCACCAACGTTGAGGATTGTAACCTTCCGGTCTTTTACTTCACGTGAAATAAAACCTCTAACGAGTATTGGATTTTTTAAAACAAGTGTTTTCTCTCTTAATCTCTCTTTCTCGAAACAATCAAGCATTGATTCACAGTTCAAATGTATATGACTACATAAGTCATACTGTATGTCTTTGAAACGATTTAAAAGTCTCTTATTCGTTATACCGTACGTATCAAAACCATACAATGTAGCTAGGATTATAATTTTCTTTCTCAAAGCTCTGGCAATGAGAACAGGAAAGAGAGAATAAATATCCCTTGAAACCACTACTAGACCATCGCACCATAATATGTACCGCACTACATTAATCACAGAGTAACTCTTTACAAAATCGTTATTGTCTGCTCTAGATTTTGTAAATGTCAAAATCACTCTCCGCTTAGTATCCCTATTTCGCTGAATGTACTTATAGATTCGATTATAGCTTCCACCATAATCAGGAGGAATACGCTTTAACAAAAATGCTACTTTATCGCTACTATCTCTTCTACTGCCGTAACCCATGAGTTTAAACTAAATTGCGTCCTCAAAGTATTTATTTTCTCTGATGATATTTTTTCTCTTTTCTCCCATGTTTGCAAAATAAGCTCCTTCATAGATTCCGGTGTGTTCATATCAGGAAATCTTAAGAGACCCGTTAAATCATGAATGGCCCGAGTTCCTGACGTGGAATACGTTAGTGGAGTACAACCCGCGCACAACGCTTCTACAACCACATTACCGAAACCCTCATATTTACTGGTTAGAATAAGAAAATCACTTTCAAGATATATTTCTCCAGGCTTTTCGATGTACGGAATATACCGAATATCCCCAATATCTCGAATCTTTTCGCAATAAGAGCCCTCGCCAACCACTGTCCACGAAAACTGACTATACGGCCTTAGCAACCTTTCTATTTCTATTAAATCCTCTATTCCTTTAATCTCCTCAAGTCTACCAATAAACAATAAGTTTACTTGTGATGACAACAGACGGTCTTTGGTAGATTTCAAACCTCGAAAGTCAATTCGACAAGGATTATGTAAACAGATTGGCACAAATCCAAACTGTTGCCTGAAAGCATTTTGTACCTCCCTTGTCAAAACAATATTCCTTGCCCGAAATACACCACTTAAACGTATCGATAAAGCCCGCAACATAGAAACTTTCTCATGAACAAAGTCACTATGGTGATACTGAATGATATTAAAAAAGGGTAACAAAGGTACGTTGAACAATAAAGGTATCCACGCATTTGAAATAATCGCTGAAGGGCGAATAGATAGAACTAATCTTATATATCGTAAAAATGAATAAAATGTCGCCATTTTACCATTTCTTACTGAATAGCCTAGAGTATAGGTTTTTGCAATCTTATCAAACTGCAAAGTATTTTTTTCGCCATTCAATATAACCACATGATGTCGATATTTATTTTGTGTTGCTCGAATAAACTCGTAACAAAGTATCTCGGCACCACCACTATCGTTATCATAAATTACAGATAGAATAGTCTTCATAACCTCTTTGTATTAATTCTTTTGCATAACCATCCAGCTTATCTGTAAAAGCGAGGACCACCAATGATCTTGCATTAATCTCACCGAAAATCAATGGATGCATGCGTGCAGAGATTATCAAGTCACCAGCACACAAAGCCCTAACAAAACCCGAGACATCACTAGTGTAAGGAATGCATTTAGCCGTATATTTCGTTTTCCAATAGTCAAAATCACTTTGAGTAGAGCAAAGAATTGTGTCAATTTGATACTTTTCAATCAAACCATTGTGAAACTCTATGTATGACGCTTCGGATAAACTAATGTTATGCCTCTGAAAGTCCTTGTAGCTCATGAAGACTCCTATTGACCCAAAGCCTCTATCATTCAAATCCAACGGTTTCATTTGATATGCTGGATCTATTTTAACATCCGCCACAATCCCGAAAATTTGCTTTAAATTTTCAAAACTATTATTATCCCGAACAATAATAGAATTGACTCTTTTTAATCCTTTTCTCCAAAAAAATAGTGCCTTGGGATTAAACGTATTATCCACCCCTACATGGTGTAATTCTATTTTCTTAGAAAGAAAGCTCAATAACCAAATTCGTAAAGCCCAATGAAAATTATTTCGAATTATTTGACCACCATAAACAGTAACTATTGTTATTCGATAAGTCTTTATTAACACTCCCATTTTTAGAGTATGAAAAATATTTACCAAGTGAAATAAATACTTATTTTTTACTGAGTCCGGCGATAAACTCCTTTTAAGACTAATGTCAAGATTTAATTCTGCAACCTCAACAATAGCCAAATCACCAATATTCTTACTGCGAATCTCCCCCAACAATAAGCGTCTATTTTTTGACATAATCCTTATAAACTGTTTTTATACCATCAGCTAATTCAATTTTAGATGACCAGCCTAACTTACTAAGCTTGCTCGAATCCATCAATTTTCTTGGTGTTCCATCAGGCTTCGAACCATCCCAATAAATTGTACCTGAATGCCCTACTGAAGTTTGAATTATTCTCGCTAAATCTTTAATTGTTATATCCACTCCAGTACCAACATTGTATAGGTGATTATTCAAGTTATTCTCCATTGCAAATAAAACAGCTTGAGCTAAGTCATCAACATGTAAAAATTCCCTCTTTGGAGTTCCTGTGCCCCATAACTCAACAGAAGTATTCCCATTCAATTTAGCTTCGTGAAACTTCCGAATCATTGCGGGCAATACGTGTGAAGAGGTTAAATCAAAGTTGTCATTTGGGCCATAAAGATTTGTAGGCATAAGAGAGACATAAGCTCTACCGTACTCCTTGCGCAAAGCTTCAATAAGCTTTACCCCTGATATCTTTGCAATTGCATACCATTCATTTGTTGGCTCGAGAGAATCTGTCAATAAATACTCTTCCTTGAGAGGCTGAGGGGCAAACTTTGGATAGATACAACTAGACCCCAAGAAGATGAACTTGGGAACATCATTTTCATGGGCAGAACGAATGAGATTATTCTGTATAAGCATGTTGTCCATTAAGAATTCATAAGGATAGGTATCATTCGCTAGTATACCGCCAACTTTAGCTGCAGCATCAATTATAGCAACTGGTTTCTCAATCCTTATAAAGTCTTCAACAGCGTTCTGATCACGTAGGTCAAGATCATTAGACGTCTTTCCTACAAGATTTGTATACCCTTTCGATTCTAGGGCTCTCCAACACGCTGAACCTACCATACCGCGATGGCCAGCAATGTATATTTTATCAGACTTATTAATCATCACTCAAAATAATTTAAGGTTTGATACCCTCCGTCTTCTAAGTACTTATCCTTTTGCATCAGTTTAAGGTCTGAACTCATCATATCTGTAACAAGTTCAGCCAATTGAATTTTTGGTTCCCAGCCAAGTTTTTCTTTGGCTTTAGTTGGGTCTCCAATCAATAAATCCACTTCTGTAGGTCGAAAGTACTTTGGATCAATTGCTAAGACTTCTTTGCCTATTTCCAACTGGTAGTCTGGATTATTACATTTTACAACTTTAGCCACCTCATCAACTCCCAAACCTGTAAATTCTAATTCGATTCCAACATGATCAAAAGCCATTTTCACAAAGTCACGAATCTTAGTAGTTTTTCCTGTTGCAATTACCCAATCTTCAGACTCTTCAGCTTGAAGAATCATCCACATCATACGAACATAATCCTTGGCATGACCCCAATCCCTTTTCGAATCCAAGTTCCCTAAATAGAATTTGTCTTGAAGGCCCAATGCAATTCTTGAAACTGCACGAGTGATTTTACGCGTTACGAAAGTCTCCCCACGAATAGGGCTCTCGTGATTAAAGAGAATACCGTTAGAGGCGAACATTCCATAGGCTTCGCGGTAGTTTACTGTAATCCAGTACGCATACATTTTTGCTACAGCATAAGGCGAACGTGGATAAAATGGTGTTTTTTCAGTCTGTGGTACCTCTTGAACTTTACCATACAATTCAGAAGTCGAGGCTTGATATATACGTGTCTTCTTCTCAAGACCAAGAATCCGAATAGCCTCTAGCAGCCGAAGGGTTCCAATACCGTCAGCGTCTGCTACATATTCTGGCACATCGAAAGACACACGCACATGGCTCATCGCAGCAAGATTATAAATCTCATCCGGCTGAATCTCTTGAATCAATCGAACCAGGTTAGTGCTGTCGGTCATATCGCCAAAGTGAAGAAAAAACTTAGCACCGTCAATATGTGGATCTTGATATAGATGATCGATGCGATCGGTATTGAATAAGGATGTTCTTCGCTTTAGACCATGGACAACATAGCCCTTCTTTAGAAGGAAGTCTGCAAGGTATGCTCCATCTTGCCCCGTAACTCCTGTGATTAATGCTACTTTACTCATCTCTAGTCTTTATAGTTTTTTGAGCAACCAACTGCTCGATTGAATTTTATCTCCTAGCCCGTCTATGAGGGCGATACCCATTTTTTCACAGATTGGGCGTTCTGGTATGGTGTTGTTGTTTTGATCACCGCCGTTGGCAAAGACTAGATCATAGACTTTACCGTAATCATTTGCGATCTTTTCCAGCGTCGCACAAACCGTACGGTCTTCATCTACCGAAAGAATGGCTTGATCAACGGCTTTAATGTTCGATACAATGATCATTCGCTCCTCCTCGCCTTGGAACTCTTTGCTTCCTTTTAGCGCTCTTTGATGGTCGTTGTTTACAATCACAAAAAGCTCATCAGCTATCGCCTTGGCATTGTTAAAATACTCTAGGTGCCCCTTGTGAATGGGGTTGAAGTATCCGGATACTATAACTGCTTTTTTCTTCATGTCAATACGATGTCCATCGTCTGTTTTTCCCTGTTATTTACAGGAAAAATTGCCTGCAACCGGGCAATCATTGTTCCACCCCTTTTTCCCAGACCTGTAGGCATTGCTCACGCTTTTCATCTGGCATCAGTTCAAGCACAAGGGCATTTACTTTTTTACCGGTGAGCTCTTTAACTCTAGCGCTAAGTCCTGCGATGTATTTGCTATTTAAATCCGTGCCAATAAGCAAGCAGTCTATGGAGTCTCCTTGTATTCCTCGCGCTAAAGCGCCGCAGATCCACACCTGAGAAAGTCCCGGAAGGTTATCTACTACTTTGTCCACCAAAGCATCTATACCAGCGACCTTACGCACTATAGAGGTGAGATCAGAAGTAAGGGGATGGGCCAAATTGACCTGGTAGAGCTTGCGACGGCCCTGAAGTTCAGAACTGAGTAAACCGGCCTCTTCGAGGCGGTTGAGTTCTACCCGTATGCTGTTGGTG
>Ga0206127_1002672_pt1 | contig 17344 bp, 17 predicted proteins | sample Helgoland_Spring_6_FD_148646 | JGI IMG/M metagenome (GOLD analysis project Ga0206127, IMG submission 148646) | Pelagic subsurface seawater microbial communities from Kabeltonne, Helgoland, North Sea - Helgoland_Spring_Bloom_20160419_1 | ecosystem: Environmental > Aquatic > Marine > Epipelagic ...
AGGGGATCGATGACTTTATTCATGGCTTCATCAGCTTTCAAACCAAAGCTGCCAATATATTGGCTGCAGCAACCGATGATCCAGACAACGCACTGGCCAATGCTTATGCGGCAATCCTCTACATGCTGCTCGAAGCCCCGATTGCACCCAAAAAAGCGGCGCCTTTCCTCGCCAACGCCCAACGCGCACAAGATATCACCCCACGAGAGGCTGCAGCAGTCGAGGCGGCGCACCTATTTGTGACAGGCAAAATCCCAAAGCTAATTGAGCTTTGCGAAGCAACAGTCACAGCCCATCCACGAGACATGGTGATGCTGAAGCTCGGCCAGTATCACACATTCAACATCGGTGATTTCCCAGCCATGCTGCGCATCGCGCAAAAGGCACAGCAGGGCGCTGCCGATATTGCTTATGCTCACGGGATGCTTGCCTTTGGGTATGAAGAATGCCACCTGATGGATGAAGCAGAGACAGCTGCACGCCACGCGCTTACGTTGGATCCATCAGAGCCATGGGCGCATCACGCCCTCGCCCATATCTACCTGACACGCGGCCAGGTTCCCGAAGGTATAGCCTTCCTTGAATCAGTCGCGCATCACTGGTCGGATCTTAACAGTTTCATGCACAGCCACAATTGGTGGCACTTGGCACTGTTCTATATTTCCGCTGGGCGTACGACAGACCTCATGAACGCCTATGACACCCATGTTTGGGGCCTTGCCAAGGATTACTCGCAAGATCAGGTCGGAGCCGTTTCACTGCTGGCGCGCATTGAGTTTGCAGGAATAAGCGTAGGCAATCGATGGCATGATGTGGCGGATTTTATTGCTCGACGTGGCACTGACACCACTAACCCGTTTCTAACCCTCCAATATCTCTATGCGCTCGGTCGCACCGCAAGACCTGAGGCCGAATCCCTGCTCAATGCAATCGAGGCCCGCGCGAACGACCCAGCTCAGCATGATCACGCGACCTGGCGCGATGTTGTACTCTGGGCAGCACACGGCATTGCGGCACATAGCGCAGGCGATTACGAAGACACGATCCGATTTCTCGGCAAAGCCCTGCCACGCCTGGCAGAAGCCGGCGGCAGCCATGCTCAGCGCGACCTTTTCGATCAAATTCACCTTAATGCACTAATCCGTGCCGGTCACACAAGCCGCGCACAGCAAGTACTTGAAATGCGCCGCACCTACGATCCCGACGGTGTTCCGCTTAATCGCATGCTTGCAGATGTCTATGAAAAATCTGGTTTGCCAGACCAAGCCCGCGCAGCCCGGTCGCGCCTTCATCTTGCCAAATAAACTCCGGGGTCTGGGGCAGAGCCCCATGAAACACATACACTAGAATTCGATGCAACGAATTGATCGTGTTTTACGAAGCACTTGAAACATCGCGCATGAACCGACACGCAGACAGCTTTGTTTCCAAGCAGCGCCAAGTCATGCAAGCCTTTTTGCATAACTGTCTAATCGTGCACACGTACAGCACTTAGATCGATGACATCTGCGCCACGGCCCAGTGCCGAGCGTACGGTCGCGACAATCCCCTGCGCATTCAATCCCGCATCATCATACATCTCGTCAGGGCCTGCTTGGTCAATGAAACGATCTGGCAAATACATGCTGCGCACCTTTAGCCCGCGATCTAACAACCCTTCGGCTGCCATCGCCTGCAGAACCATGGCCCCAAAGCCGCCCATCGCCCCCTGCTCGACTGTCACAAGAACGGCATGACGACTGGCCAGATCACGGATCATTTTCATATCCAGTGGCTTGGCAAACCGGGCGTCGGCAATGCTAACCGACAGCCCTTCGGTTTCTAACACCACAGCCGCGCGTTCGCATTCATCCAGATGGGTGCCCAGCGACAGCAGCGCGACATCTGCGCCCTGCTGAATCATACGGCCTTTGCCGATTTCCAAGACTTCTCCGCAAGCCGGCATTTCGACACCGCGACCATTGCCGCGTGGATATCTGAACGCAATCGGTCCACTGTCATGCGCGGCAGCAGTCGCCACCATATGAACCAATTCAGCTTCATCGGAAGCCGCCATCACGACCATCCCAGGCAATGCAGCAAGGTAACCAATGTCAAATGATCCCGCATGTGTCGCACCATCTGCCCCCACAAGGCCTGCACGATCAATCGCAAAGCGCACTGGCAGCCCCTGCAACGCCACATCATGAACTACCTGATCATAGCCACGTTGCAGAAATGTGGAATAGATCGCGCAAAACGGCTTGAGGCCAGAGGCTGCCATACCCGCAGCAAAGGTGACGCCATGTTGTTCAGCAATGCCCACATCAAACACCCGCGCCGGAAACTGATCCATCATCTTGTCCAGACCCGTGCCGCTTGGCATTGCAGCCGTAACCGCTACGATGGCGGGGTCCCGCGCAGCAAGGTCAGCGAGCGTGGTGCCAAACACCGACGTGTAAGAAGGAGCGTTGCTCTTTCCCTTGCTCTGCATACCCGTTTCAACATCAAATTTTGAAACGCCATGGTACTTGTCTGCTGATCCTTCCGCGGGAGCATACCCTTTTCCTTTGACCGTACAGGCGTGGATCAGAACGGGACCGGTTGCACGGGCGCGCGCTGCGCGCAGAACCGACAAGACTTGGGCCATGTCGTGTCCATCAATCGGGCCGATATAGTCAAAGCCTAACTCTTCGAAAAATGTGCCCTTGCTTTCGACGCCGGTTACCATTTCGCGAGCACGACGTGCCCCGTCGCGCACTGGTTTTGGCAAAGCAGCTTCTACACCCTCAGCAATAGCATGCAGAGGCGCAAAAGGAGAGTTGCGCGACAAACTTGATAAATATGTGCTCATCGCACCTGTAGGTGGCGCAATAGACATTTCATTATCGTTTAGGATTACGAACAGACGACGGCCCTCGTGACCGGCATTGTTAAGCGCTTCATATGCCATACCAGCGCTGATAGACCCGTCACCGATCACAGCGACCGCGTCACCTGTTGGCATGCCCATGTCGCGCCCGACCGTGAAACCCAGCGCCGCAGAAATTGAAGTGGAAGAATGCGCCGCACCAAAGGGATCGTATTCACTTTCGCTACGCTTGGTAAAGCCACTTAGCCCATCCTTTTGCCGCAACGTGCCCATCCGATCACGCCGTCCAGTCAGGATCTTGTGCGGATAGCATTGATGGCCCACATCCCATATCACCTTATCGCGCGGAGTATCGAACACGGCATGGATGCCGACCGTCAGTTCGACAACGCCCAGTGATGAGCCCAGATGCCCGCCAGTGCGACTGACCGCCTCGATCACATCTGATCGCAACTCGTGCGACAGTCGGGTCAATTCAGCATCAGAAAAACGTTTGAGATCCGCAGGGCCGGCGACGCGGTCCAATAATGGGGTCTGAGACATAGCGCACATCCTTTTTCATCAGTGCCTCTCCGCCTTGCCTACGGATATTTGAGGCAAAAGGCGTCGCGCGTAAGGGATCAAGCGCGACGCCAGGTTCCTGTAGCCAACAGGAAGGGAACCGAGGTCAGTGACCTCGCACCCGGACCAAGGAAGCCAATGGTCCGCGTCTGGCACAGCGGGGCGATCTTTTGGGCCGCCCGTTTGTATTTTTGGACATGGCGGGCACGTCATTCACCCGCATATCTAGATCACTCGTATACCGGAGCTTCAGTCGAGGTCAGCTCGGGCCAGTCTGCCGCTACGTTCATGCCTTGTAGTGGGCGTTGATACCCTTTGTGACATGTCCGGCAGCCCGCTTTGGGCGCATCCGCATAAATCGGTCCAAGCCGGTTTTCAGGATAGGTGTCCTTGAGCGGGATCAGATATTCCTGGTTAAGCTCAATTACCATTTGCCGACCCAGCTGGGCGATGCCCCATTGCGGCGTGTACTGTGCGGCATCATAAAAGGCACGGCTGTTGTGACAGAACACACAGTTCACCCCAAGAGAATTGGCAAAGTAATTCATCAGCGAGAAAGTCATCTCAGTTTTCTGGATGCTTGCCACATCTTCGGTCAGGCCCGGCACACCAGCAACACGACTTTCCAGATCATGCACATTCACATAGCTGTCGTAGTCAGTCAGATAGACCTCCAAAGCAGAGGATGGCAGCGATGTCGATTGAGACATTGAAGTTGCCCGGTTCTGAACCGAAGCCCAGCCTTCAACATTTTCATTGACCGGGGTGATATTGAACCAGATGTCACTGGGAACGTGCTCGCCCCGGTGACAGGTGTAGCAATTCACCCCAACATCGGCGACGGCATTGACGTGCCCATCCCAGTTTTCGTTGATATTCTGGGTCATTTGGATCATGCGACGGCTAACAACCTTAGTGTATAGATCATCAGCGCCATAGGTCTCCAGATCGCCTTCGCCATGGCAATAGGTGCATCCTTCTTCCGGGCTTACCCACTGTGTCATAGCGAGCATGACACGGTTAAAGTTATCCTCGGTCAGATCACCCAGCACTTGGACATTTTTGTAAATGTCCTTGGCCAGCGGCTCGCCACCTTCTGGCACATAGGGCTCTTCGGTGTAGTACGCATCGATCGTAGGATCGGGCGTCAAGCGAGCGGCGTTGTATTCCGGCACGGACATGCCGGTGCCGCGTGGGCCAGTTTGCATGCTGGCGGTCTGGACAGGGTTGCCCCAGGTCACCAGCAGGATCGCCACAAATACAGCGCCGCCAAGAGCGCCAATCAGGATGGCCGGACCAAAGACGTTGGTCGGGTTTTCCCTGTTCCATTCATTGAACCACTTGGGGAGCATATCAGTTCTCCTTCCCAATGAAGGCTTCGTAGGACCCGTAGTCTTCGTAGCCATATGCACCGTCATACATTGGAGCAAAGTTGTGTTCTTGCGCCCAGATGAACCAGTTGTCGACAACCGTGCCAGTCAGCAGGATCCCGATGCCGCCCGTGATGGGGGTCAGGACTGCAAACCACCAAGCCCAGCGGTGGATTCCCTCCATCGTGGCGTTGAACCCCATGGTCCAGCGCCAAAATAGAGCCGCGCGCTCGGTTGCTGTTCCACGGTCATATATCTGCTCAAGCTCACGGTCGCCACCGTAGCGGGTGACGGCTAGGATAGTGCCGCCGTGCATGGCAAACAGCAGGACCGAGCCATAAAGGAACACGATCGAGAGACAGTGGAACGGGTTATAGTAAAGGTTGCCGTAGCGGATCGAGAAAGCGGTCGTCCAATCGAGGTGCGCAAAGATGCCGTACGGCACCGCTTCGCTCCATGATCCCATCAGGACCGGACGGATCAGACCAAGCACGAGGATCAGCCATAGCAGCGCAGCAAAAGCCCATGCGAGGTGCTTACCCATCTTATGTTGCTGCGCCAACTGGTATGTCCGCAGCCACCAGGCACCACAGCCCACCAGAAAGAACATGCCCGCAATTAGGAATGCGCCGCCATCGTTCAGCGGTGGCATGCTCAGCCCATATTCCGGACCCGGAGGCTCAAGCGCAAGCCAGAACAGTTGCCGGATGAATTCCGGTATTGACCAGCCAACCTGCGCCAGCATCGAAAAGCCCACGATGTTGAACCAGATCATGAAGCATACGGCAGAGATCACACCGTAAGACCCCAAATTAATTGGCCCAATCTGCGCGTTCCCAATGGTACCCATAAGCTTGGAGAAGAAGGGCTTGCCGCCACGTTCTGCTGTCAACTCTCCGCCAGTTTCGTCGATGCCCCATTCAGGATTCCCCTGAACCTGCACCTGCGTGAAGATGTTTTGATACTCAATCATGACCTCAGCCCCCCAATCCGGATTGATAGACAGGTAGCGGATCCGCGCCCCAGATTGGCATGTTCAGCCACCAGTTCCACCACTCAGGCCACCCAGCCGTCCAGACTGGACCAGAGATGATGATACACACCGCCGAGAAGAACACCGCGTTCAGCGCCAGCAGGTATCCGACCCGGTGGATGCCCAGGGTGCCAACGGAATAGCCGATATAGTCGCGGAAGAACGTGTCTTCGTGATCAGGGGTCTTGGCCAGCTCACCTTCTTCGGGGTTGGCGGCAGACAGGATCAGACCACCATGCAAAGCCAGTGCAATTGTGGTGGTAAAGAACAGGGTTACCGCGAGCATATGTGCCGGGTTGTAATGGAAATGTAGATAGGCATAGCCGGTGTTACTGACCCAATCGAGGTGACTAAAGATCCCGTATGGGAACCCGTGACCCCACGCGCCCATCAGAAGCGGGCGGAAGATCACCAGCGTTACATAAGCCAGGATCGCAAAGGAAAATCCGACAGGCACATGGTATCCCATGCCCAATTTTCGACAGATTTCCACCTCGCGCAGTGCCCAACTGATAAAAGCGCCGGTCGCGCAGAACGTGATAATCTGCCACAAGCCACCTTCAAGCAGTGGCGCCATGCCCAGACCGTAACTCAGGTCAGGCGGCGCGATGTTGATAAGCCAGGGGTTGAATGTTCCCTGCTGGGATGCGCCCCAGAAAATCAGAACAGTGCCCAAAAGGGCAAAAAAGGCAGTCGTGACCCCGAAAAAGCCCACATAGAAGGGGCCAACCCAAAAGTCGAACAGATCACCGCCGATCAGCGTCCCTCCGCGGACGCGATACTTTCTCTCGAAGCTGAGCAACGCCATCTTCATGATCTCCGCGTTTGGCGGCACGGCCCATCGCGGGGTCGTCAGCCGTCGTTTAAGAATTTGTTTGCTACGGGCGAGCGAGGGCGCACTGTTGCCCCGCCCGCAGCTATTTCTTGATCCGCTTCAGCGGGTTCTTACATTGCTGCCAGTTCGAACCAGTTGAAGTGACCTGTGCTAAGCAGGACGAGGTGAATCATCGCCGCTAGCAGGAACAGGAAAACGCCTTGTGCGACAAACACACGACGGGGATCAAAGATGAGCCAGATCTTGTAGAACTTTGCCATTGATTTAATCCCTCCTTAGAACCACGGACGCCAGATGAACGTCGCCAAATGAGCGACAACGGCAACGGCTGTGAAAAGCCAGAGCCCGCTCATGTAGACGGCGTGCAATTCTTGCGCCTGTTCGTCTGTGAGACCTGTGAAAGACAGGTTATTATCAGCCATAATAGTTCCTCCGGGAGGTTATGCTGACGCCGCGCACCCCGCGGCCGGGTCCATTGGGGTTGCCCCCTCCGGGCTCTGTCCACCTGTTTCCAGGCGTCCAGTCTCGTGTCTCAACAGGCGCACACATGTTGAGAAATTCGGATCGCGCCATGCCGCGCGAACAGTTATGTGGGTCGGCCGTGATCACGCGTTGAAGATCATCGGCGTGATGATCCGCGCTTGGGTCCAGGCCCGGGCCATCGGACCCTTGTCGGTAAATGACCGTGACTTGATTGCCGCCAGTGCCCAAGTCAGGCATGCCAATGGCAAGGTCGCCAAAAAGATAATGGCAAAATAGACGATGAACTCAGTCTTTTCGGCGCTGCGCCGCTTTGGCGCAGCCTCGGTGGTCAGATTTGATGTCATGTCAGTCATGGTGTTCCTCCTCGGAAACAGTTTCTGACGATCCGGCAAGTGCCGGATCCAATGCGCGCACAGTTTCAATCACAACCCGGTCTGCACCTGATGCGAGCGCTGCTTGCTCAGCGGCATCGCGCAGTGTCTTTGCGGCAGAAATCCGGGTCAGGATGGGGTGCTGCTCAACGATACGGTCGAGCATGGCCTGCGCGTCGGCATCCCAGGGAAAATCACGGCGCAGATTTGTCGGGGTCGCCTCGGCGGCATCCATATCGGTGGCCAAGGGAAGAATATGAAACAAAGCGTCAAAAAGCCCGTTGCAAACTTCTTGAACCAGATAGGTTGCACCGGCGTAGCCCATGAATGGCGTGCCCGTAGCCCGCCGGATTGCAGCACCGGGGAACGAAGCCGGAATGAACGCAGGTGCGGGACCAAAGCCCGCCTTCTGTTCGGCAAGATACATCTTTTCATTGATGCTGCCAAACACGATCAGCGGACGTTTCTGGCCCATCCAGGCGCGCACTTCCTCATTATTGGTCTTTTTGCCGGCGACCCGCGCGACCGCAAAGGCACAAGGCAATCCCATGTCGTCCTCAAGGAACTGCCGGATGCCGCGGGTATAAGTTTCGTTTGCGACAATGGCAAAGGACGCTGTGGCAAAAAAATCCTGCGTGACAGACCGCCAAAGGTCCCACACAGGTTTGAGCGTCGAGTGTTTTTCGCGCTCGATAAAAGGTTCGGGGTCGAGGCCGACCAAATTCCCCAGTGCGCGCAGGAATTTGGTCGTACTCTCGACCCCTATCGGGGCTTGCAGATACGGCTTGGCAAGAAGCTCGCACAACCCGCGCCCGAACTCGCGGTACATGCAGATGTTCACATCCGCATTCACCAGATTTCGCATTTCGGCCACATGCGCACCCAGCGGGTGCACCATGTTGACCTCGCAACCGATCCCTTCGACCAGTCTGCGGATCTCGGCCAGATCAGATGGCATGTTGAACGTGCCATACATCGGGCCAAGAATGTTAACGCGAGGACGCGCACCTTCCTCGCGTTTCTTTTCGGGCGGCATCCGCCCTTTCGTCATGCCGAACTCGGTAAAGATCCAAGTCATGGCACGGTCTGCTGCTTCCCATTGATCTTCATCAATGGTGCGCGGCAGAAACCTTTGAATGTTAGTGCCCATCGGGGTCACACCACCGCCGATCATCTCAGCAATCGAGCCGGTCACGACAACGGCGGGCAAGGCGGGATCCAACGTGCCCCAGGCGCGCTTCATCGCGCCTTCGGTTCCATCCCGGCCCAATTCCTCTTCGCCCAGACCGGTGGTTACGATGGGCAATTCATGCGGCGGCAAAGCATCTGTGTAGTGCAACACGGAAGTCACTGGCAGGTTTTCGCAGCCCACGGGACCATCGATCACGCATTGCAGCCCCTTGACGGCGCAAAACGCATAGACTGCGCCCCAGTACCCTCCTGCCCTGTCGTGATCCATAACCAGCATCAGATCATCTCCGCCGCTTTGGCAGCCTTGGCCTGGCGCTCGAGCTTTTTCATATTCTGTGCGCGGAAATCCTCGCGCAGATTGGGGGTTCCTTGCCAGACACCGGCGGTGTCGCCATGGCCGACGCCTTCAAAGAACGCCTTCATGTGGTGCATGCGGTCTTTGTTTCCGATGGCCGCGTTAATCACGGTTGCCAAAGATCCCGCGCCTGCAACACCCATCAGGGGCCGGGCTGAAATCAGGTTGGTGAAGTATAGACCAGGAATGCCAAGCTCTTTCGCCTTTTGAACCACCGGCGTGGTACCAATAGCCAAATCAGGTTGCACCGCTTCCATCGCTGCGCAATCATCTTCAAGCGAAGCGCGGAACTTTACCTTGACGCCGCGCGCCTCTAACCACTCCTGATCATCAGAATTCCAAGGCGTGCTCGGGCAGGCCGTGCCGACATAGGGCACATCCGCGCCACTTTCGATCAGTAGGCGCGCCACCAGCAATTCGGAACCCTCATACCCGGATAGCGTAATTGTTCCCAAGATGGGCGTTGCGGCCAATGCGTCCCGGATTGCGGGCAACACCGCGTTCTGCGCCTCTGAAATCTGATCTGCAGAACAACCGTATGCATGCCCAATAGCCGCCAGCCAAGAGGCGGTTCCGTCACATCCCACGGGCGCTGACCCTACGATGGGCCGACCCGCGGCCTCAAACTCGCGCACGGCGGCGGTGTAAAACGGATGAACCGCGGCTACAACAGAACTGTCCAACGCAGCATAAAGTTCGCGCCATTCGCGGCACGGTACAACCGGACCGGCGGCCAGACCAAGCGGGGCCAGCATCTGGCCAATCATCATCGGATCAGCTGGAAACATCTCGCCCAGCAAAGCAACAGTCGGGCGATCTGATTTGCCACCAACGGGCGCGGCGACTGGTCCCGCCTCGACTTCTTCGCGGGCGTATTTCAGCATTGCCCCGGCCAGCACATCCTTGGCCTCAGCATGGGTGGGAATGCCAAAACCCGGCACATCAATACCAACGATCCGGACGCCGTTGATCTCGTTCGGCAACAGGCGCAGCGGCACACCACTCGCAGTTGGAACGCACAAATTGGTTACGACGATAGAGTCGTACTTTTCAGGATCCGCCAGATCATGCACGCTCTCGCGGATGTCTTCGAACAGCTTGCCCGTCACCAAAGTTTCTGAATTGAAGGGCACATAGCCAACACTGCGGCGGGCACCATAAAAATGGCTGACAAAGGTCAATCCGTAAACGCAGCAGGCAGAACCACTCAATACAGTTGCGGTGCGGCGCATCCGCAAGCCCACGCGCAACGATCCAAATGCAGGGCACATCGATTGGGGCTTGTCATGAGGGCCCTGGGGATAGTCGGCCGCAAATTGGTCGAGCATTTCGGAATTACCGGCCATACGCGCGGCTTTTTCCATCTCTGAGCCGGAATGGCAGCCAAGGCCATCCACTGGAGGTGACGACAAAGTTGGCAAATCCGACTCACGTGGATGCCCTTGCGTTACCTCCACCGTGTCAGTGGCGTCATATGAGACAAGCTTGCTCAAAACATCTCCAGCTTTGATCTGGATAAAGATGCATAGGCATTTTTTTGATATAGCCCTGAATCGCACGACGCTGCGCGCGCACGCTCAGGGTGCGTTTTGCCATGCTGACATATCACGCATGAAAAAGCTGCAAGACGTCGGCTTGCCGCCAAACCTTTCATCACAGCATTCTGATCAAGCATCATCATAGATTACCTCCAGTGACGCTTTAGGCTCTGCGTTCTTACCGCGCATGTCGATGTCAGTCGCTGGCTCTAAAACAAAATCACCACCCGTCTCGGATGCGTCAAACAAGCCCAAGAGCCCGTCCTGATCGAGGGGCGCCGGGCGCACAGGCGGAGCAACCGCAACATTTTCACCCAGCGCAGCAAATAGCGCGCCCCACTGGCTCTCCGCAGTGCCGACAATCTGATAATTGGCCGATTTTTTGCGCAGGTCGTCGTCTTGTGGGATCGACGCGAGAATTGGGATATCCACCGCATCGGCAAAGGCAGCAGCCTCGCCCGTTCCATCATCTTTGTTGATAACAAGGCCCGCAACGCCGACATTGCCGCCCAGTTTGCGGAAATATTCAACCGCAGAACAGACATTGTTGGCAACATAAAGCGACTGCAAATCGTTAGATGCGACGAGGATCACCTTTTGCGCCATGTCGCGCGCGATCGGCAGGCCAAAACCGCCACACACCACGTCACCCAGGAAATCAAGCAGGACGTAATCGAAATCCCAATCATGAAAGCCAAGCTTTTCAAGCAGCTCGAAGCCATGGATGATCCCACGGCCACCACAGCCGCGCCCAACTTCTGGCCCGCCAAGCTCCATTGCGAAAACGCCGCCACGTTTGAAGCATACGTCGCCAATCTTCACTTCCTCACCAGCCAGTTTTTTCTTGGTCGAAGTCTCGATGATCGTTGGGCACGCCTTGCCGCCAAACAGCAAGCTGGTCGTGTCAGACTTGGGATCGCATCCAATCAGCAACACGCGCTTGCCCTGCTCGGCCATCATGTGGCTCAGGTTAGCAAGGGTAAAGGATTTGCCGATACCGCCCTTGCCGTAGATCGCAATGATCTGGGTCTTTGACGTCGGCTCTTCGGCTATTATGTCCGCCAGATCTTCATGCGCTTCGTCGCGCAAACGCTGGTCGAAGTCCTTCAGGTTTGGCACTTCATCTTTCACATCAATGCTCCCAGTCCAAAATCATCTTCAGACAGCTCGGATCAGTGAACGCCTGCTCATAAGCGCCGCGCGCATCGGCTGCGGGCTTGGTGTGTGTAATCAATCCGCCAAGGCTCAGCGCGCCGCACTCGACAAGTGCGCGGGTCGCCGCGAGATCCTCGCGGGTCCACTCGGCTGCGACGCGCAACCGGGCTTCTTTCATGAATGCAGGTGGAAAGGCGAAAGACAGTGGCGCGCTATAAAAGCCGGCTAGCACAATTTCGCCCCCCTTAGCGATACGCCCGATCAGGTCGTTCAGCAACGCGCCCTGACCCGATGCATCATAGATCGACGTATAATCGCGGCGCTCGTCTTGTGCCGGGTCAACCACCTCGTACCCCAATCCGCCACCACGACGAGCAGGGTCAATTTCCCAAACGGTGGGCGCGGGGGCGCCTGCGGCAATTGTCAGACGAGCCAACAAACGGCCAAGCACACCATGACCCACGATCAGGTCCGGCACAGCTTTGTTCATCCCAGCCATCGCATGGCGCGCTGTGGCGGCCAAGGCAAGCAACGCACCTTCGGCACCCAGCCCCGCATCGATTCGGGTGACACGCTCGGCTTCAGTGACAACACGACGTGCTGCCCCACCAAACAAACCAAAGGCACCATCGTAACAATTTGCACCGGGTACAAAAACCCGATCACCAGGCTTGTAGCCCGTCAGCGGGCCAGCTTCGACCACATTGCCAGCCGCCTCGTATCCCGGCACCAAAGGATAGCCCATCCCGGGAAATGGGGGCATTTCCCCTGTCCAGAACAGCTTTTCGGTACCGGTGGAAATGCCAGAGTGCGTTACATCGATAACCAGATCCGACGGCCCCGGCTCTGTTAAAGCCAAGGTGTCCACGTCAAGATCTCTGGGACCTTTCAGAAGGACCGCGGTGGTGTCCAATGTAACCTCCCCTTTCTTATGTTCCGTCCAAATTCCCGAATGCGGGAGACTCAAGGCGGACATGGGTTCTCATGTGTCATTTTAGTTAGACATTTTAATGTGTCAATCAGAATAGACACATTGGCACTTAATCATACTCATTCATTCTGATCGAACAGCCGTGACCACCTGTGTGACATAGGGCCGGACGGCCTTGAGCGTTGTGACGTCAGAAAAACCAACCTCGGCCAAAAGGGTGGAAATCTCAGACGCAGAGCGAGCGCGGCCCGTCTGCATCGCCATTGTGTAAAATGCGAAATACACGTCTCCGGCACGATCTGGACGCGTGCCGCCGCCCATTGGCTCTGACACGATAAGCCTGCCACCCTTGGGCAGAGCCGCAAATACCCTCGTCAAAAGAGCGCGCACAGTTTCGTCAGAATGGTCATAGAGCACGCGGATTAATGAAATTGCATCCGCTCCGTCAGGCAGGTTGTCATCACGGAACGAACCCGGCACGATGGCAACCCGATCCGCCATGGCGGCTGCGGCGAACCTTTGCTCAGCACCAGGAACAACAGCAGGCAGGTCGAACAGGGTCATTTTCATCCTCGGTGCGGCTTTGCCAACCGCCTCAAGGAATGCGCCCGTTCCACCGCCAACATCTAGCAAATGCGACACACCTTTTAACGATACAGCGTGCAGGGTATCTTCGGCCACGAGGCGCTGAGATTGCGCCATAAGGTCGGAATACACATTCGCCTCGGCAGCGGGTACATCGCCACCGAACACATAGGGCCAAAACTTTGAAAGTTCCGTTTCATCAGGGCCGCGCAACAATTTTACAGGGTCCCGCATATCATCATAAAATGCGCGGTGATGGAGAATCATCGCCTCCAAACCTGGAACTCCCATAAGCGCCGCGCCTTTCCGCGCGAGGGCAAATCGACCATTCCGCTTGCGTTTCAGCAAACCCAACGCGGCGCCCGCTTGTAAAACAATCTGCACCCGTTCACCCGAGATATCGAAAGCATGGCCGAGCTCAGCCGCAGTCAAAGGCCCAGCACGAAGACGGCGAAACACCTGCAGCTCGACCAGCGCAAACAAAACCTGACTTTGCACAAAGCCCTGAACGATATCAAAGAGCGCGGCACCATCTGCCCGCACGCGCGGGCGAGTTAAAGGGAACTTGCTGGCCCAGCTTTGAAAGCCAGGCCGCGCCACCAACCGATTCAGCCAACCGCCACGCCACTCGGGCATATCCACCGTGTCCGACATTACTCACCGGGCACGTGCTGTGCGGCAACTACCGGCGTGAGACGCTCTGCGTACATGCGAACCATTTCAGCCAACTGCGCCTCGCCTGGACAAGATGGGATCGACGCAATCGCACCTCCGAGGATATCCTTCAAGCGGCTGATCGCCCCCTGCATGCCAAGCTGGGCCACCGCATTGGGACGACCGTGCAAATCATCCTGACCAGCCGGCTTACCAAGGGTTTGAGCGTCATAGAGCGCATCGCGCAGATCGTCGGCCACCTGAAAGGCCTCTCCGATACGTGCGCCCAGTTCAAACCAAGGTTCTGCCTCCTGCCCGGCTGCAACCGCTCCCATCTGCGTCGCTGCGATAAAGAGCGCACCTGTCTTGGCCTGATGGTATGCACTCAGGTCAATCTCGCTCTCGCTCTCCCAACCCTGGCCTGCGCAAATACCGCCTGGCATCCCTGTGCGCTGAGCGAGAATCATGATCAATTGAGCGACCCGATCAGGCGCAAGGTGCGACTGGCGTGCCAATATCTCAAAGGCAAGCACGATTAAGCTGTCGCCGGTCAGAACGGCCAATGGCTCTGAGTAAGCGACGTGCACCGATGGCTTACCGCGGCGAATATCGGCATCATCAAAACAGGGCAAATCATCGTGTACCAAGCTGGCGCAATGGATCAGCTCAAGAGCAGAAGCAGCCGCATCAGACAGCCCCGGCTTGTTATCTCCGCATGCCAATGCCACCGACATTAGAATTGTCGGGCGGATGCGCGCGCCACCTGGTGCCGTGGCATAGCGCAATGCACTGGCCAGCTTTGGGGGCGTCACTGCACGGCCTTGACCAACAGCAACAGCTTGATCGATGGCAGCTTCAATTCGTGTGTTCAAACCCATAAATGCCTCCTGAGGCGAAAAAATGTGTAACGCTTGCGCGACACTTAAGTGTAAACCATACTGGACAGATTGAATTCACGAGTCAACAATTGCGCAATCTCTGGAACAGGCGAAAGGACTGGATGCTACCTTCGAACCCCAAAAGCCGCATGCGCGTCGCCGTCATCGGTGCCGGGATTGCGGGACTTGCCTGCGCTGTGAGACTGCAAGCCGCAGGCGCTCAGGTCACTTTGCTTGAGCGTCATACAAAGGTTGGAGGCAAAATCAGGACAGTACCATCCCCGGCTGGCCCGATTGATGCCGGACCCACGGTTTTGACCATGCGGCATGTGTTTGATGATTTGTTTGCCTGCGCGGGCGAACGTTTGGATGACCACGTCACCTTAATCCGGCAGGATGTTGTGGCACGACACTTTTGGCCAGACGGTAGCACATTAGATCTGCACTCGGACGAGGCGCTTAGTGTCACGGCCATTAACGATTTTGCAGGCTCAAATGCAGCACAGCAGTTCACACGCTTCTGCGCGCGCACACGGCGGCTGTTCTCAGCCTTTGATGAGCCGATGATGCAAGCACCAGAGCCCCGACTTGGTGCACTTACCGCACATGTCCTGAAACATCCCGGGCTGATCCCCGCCATGGCACCCTTGTCGACGCTCAAATCATTGTTAGCAACGTCCTTTGACGATCCGCGCTTGCGGCAACTGTTTGGGCGTTATGCAACCTATGTCGGCGGCAGCCCCACCCATTCTCCAGCGATTTTGTCGCTCATCTGGCAAGCTGAAGCCGCCGGTGTTTGGGTTATCAAGGGTGGCATGCACAAACTAACCGAGGCGTTACACGGGGTCCTAGCTGCACAGGGGGGGCAGATCATTACAGGCGCTCATGTCGAACGTATTGATTTGCAAGAGAATGTGGTTACGTCGGTGCAGCTAGAGGATGGCACACGGCTAAACTGCGATATTCTCATACATACCGGTGATCCGAGGGCGCTGGCAACGGGTGCTCTGGGAAAAGCCACATCGCATATTGCACCACAGACAACCAAATCAAAGCGTAGTTTTTCGGCACGGGTTCTCAGTTTTGCTGCCACACCAATCGGACCTAACCTTGCACACCACAACATACTGTTCAGCGCCAGCGCCGAGGACGAGTTCACTGATCTGATGGCGGGCCGAGTGCCGCGCTATCCTAGTTTTTACATTTGTGCACTGGACCGTGGGCAAAACGCAGACCCGCCAACTCTGGAGCGCTTTGAGATCATCACCAACGCCCCCGCAGCCCTCAACGACACCGCAGACACCAAGGACCTCAACCGATGGCTTCATCAGATCACTCAGCAGATGGCGGCGCACGGGATGACTTTCAGCCCGACACCGACCATAGCCTCCCTTACGACACCTCAGAACTTCGCCCAGATGTTCCCGGCGAGCGCGGGCGCGCTTTACGGGCAGACGCCGCACGGCCTGACGGCCGCATTGCAACGCCCAACAGCCCGAACATTAATCCCGAACCTTTACCTTGCGGGCGGCGGGACACATCCGGGGGCGGGCGTACCGATGGCGACACTCTCCGCCCGGCATGCGGTCGAGGCGATCTTGAACGACCACGCTTCGACATCGCGGTCCAGCCAAACGGCTATGCATGGTGGTATGTCGACGGCCTGAGCGATTGCGGCACCCGCGCCGTGTCAGTGATCGGGTTCATTGGATCGGTATTTTCGCCGTGGTATAAGTGGTCAGGCCGAAAAAAACCGCAAAACCATGTCTGCATCAACGTCGCCACATACGGACCAGGTGGACGCTTCACAATGACAGACCGCGGCGAAACTGCACTGCGCCAGACTGCGTCCCGGCTCGAAGTTGGGCCTTCTATGATGCGCTGGGAAGGCGACACACTGATCATTACCATCGACGAGGTATCATCTCCGCCGCTCATCAACCGGATCAGAGGTCAGATCAGGATCGTACCCTCTGCGGTCACAAATGTTGAACTGCCCCTAACACCAGACGGCGCCCATATATGGCGCCCCTTTGCCCCACGATCACGGATCGAAGTCGACATCGACAGGCCTGGCTGGCAATGGAACGGCGAAGGGTACTTCGATGCGAACTTCGGCAGCCGGGCACTGGAACAGGATTTTTCCTATTGGACGTGGGGACGGTACCCAACCTCGGATGGTGCAACATGCTTTTATGATGCCACACGGTTGGATGGCTCTGAATTGGCGGCAGCATTCCAATTCGACAAAAACGGGATCGCAAGAACGATTGAACTGCCGCCAAAAGCGCCGATGCGACGTTCGCTTTGGGCTGTAAAACGTGAAACACGGGGGGATGCGGGTACCAAGGCTACCCAAATCCAAAGCATGCTAGACGCACCGTTTTACTCACGGGCTGCGGTTCAAACGACGTTGAACGGACAAAAGGTAACAGGGGTACACGAAGCACTAGACCTCAAGCGCTTCCGATCACCACTTCTCAAACCCATGTTGGCAGTTCGAGTACCCAGGCGGGCGAAATGGTCTTTTGACTGATCCCTTTTCATCTTGCC
>Ga0206127_1002676_pt1 | contig 17328 bp, 16 predicted proteins | sample Helgoland_Spring_6_FD_148646 | JGI IMG/M metagenome (GOLD analysis project Ga0206127, IMG submission 148646) | Pelagic subsurface seawater microbial communities from Kabeltonne, Helgoland, North Sea - Helgoland_Spring_Bloom_20160419_1 | ecosystem: Environmental > Aquatic > Marine > Epipelagic ...
CATAACCAACTTCCAAGGGAGACGCCAAATGCCGCAGCCCCTCGACGCGCTGACACAATCACTTTTATCTGCCGCCAAACGTGCAGGGGCCGACGCCGCTGATGCAATGGCAGTTCAAGGCACGTCAGTCTCGATCGACGTGCGTGCGGGTGCGTTGGAACATGCTGAACGCTCTGAAGGGATCGATATTGGCCTTCGCGTCTTTGTTGGTCAAAAGATTGCGAATGTTTCCGCATCCGACACGTCAACACGCACCATTGATGAAATGGCGCAGCGCGCTGTGGCTATGGCGCAAGAGGCACCTGATGATCCCTATGCGGGCCTGGCCGATCCATCTCAGTTGATTGCCGATTGGGACATTGATGCGCTGGAATTGCACGATGCCACGCCAGAACCTGCACCCGGTACTTTGCAACAAGACGCCGCAGAAGCAGAAGCTGCTGCAATGGACGTTCATGGCATCAGCCAAGTTCAATCTGCCAGCGCAGCTTATGGCGCACGACAGATTCATCTAGCCGCAAGTAACGGGTTTTCGGGCGGATATGCACGGACAGATCGCGCCTTAAGCTGTGTTGCGATTGCTGGCACAAGTACTGGAATGGAGCGCGATTACGCAGGTGACAGCCGCATCTTTCAAGCCGATCTGCGCGATGCTGGCGAAATCGGGCGTGAAGCTGCAGAACGCGCCCTTGCCCGAATGGACTCGCGCAAACCACCAACCGGATCGTTCCCCGTATTGTTCGACGAACGTGTTTCATCGACTTTGATTGGTCATCTTCTCGCCGCAGTAAATGGTGCCTCCGTTGGTCGAGGCGCATCATGGTTGCGCGACTCATTGGGTGAACAGGTTTTACCTGCACACCTATCTGTTCTTGAGGATCCACATCGCCCACGTACAGGTGCATCTCGCCCATTTGATGCTGAAGGTTTACCAACCACAAAACGTGCTATCATCGAAGATGGTATCCTAACGGGTTGGACATTGGATTTAGCCAATGCACGTAAACTCGGCATGACCTCCACAGGGAACGCCGCACGTGGTACCGCATCCGGCCCCTCCCCTAGCATTTGGAACACCGCGCTAACGCAAGGCACTGCATCCAAGAGCGACCTAATTCGTGACGTGGGAACCGGCCTGTTAGTAACCTCAATGATCGGTTCAACCATCAATCCAAACACTGGTGACTATTCACGCGGTGCCGCAGGATTGTGGGTGGAAAACGGCGAAGTCCAATACGCCGTGAACGAATGCACGATCGCTGGTAACCTGCGTCAGATGTTGATGAGTATTGTTCCAGCAAATGATGCCCGCACCCACCTAAGCCGTGTCGTCCCATCATTGCTGGTCGAGGGAATGACCCTTGCCGGCAAATGACCTAAAACTGCTAGTCGATGCTGCCCGGATCGCAGGGCGCATTGCCACAAGCTATTCTGGCAAAACTGCTAAGAAGTGGGACAAGCCCGCTGGGGCCGGCCCAGTAACCGAAGCTGATCTGGCCGTAAACGACATGCTGTCTGCCACACTTCGCCTTGCTCGTCCCGATTATGGCTGGCTTTCAGAAGAAACTGACGATACGACTGAACGCCTCTCCCAAGACAAGATATTCATCATTGATCCGATCGACGGAACGCGCAGCTATGCAGAGGGAGCCAGCACATGGGCACATTCCTTTGCAATTGCAGATCGTGGTTTGATAACCGCTGCTGTCGTTTATCTGCCGATGCTTGACAAGATGTACACTGCTGCTTTTGGCCAAGGAGCATGGCTAAATGGGAAACCCCTAAAGGTCTCGAATCAATCAAACCTCACGGGCGCATCAATCTTGTCTACCAAGGTAAATGTTGAACCGCGGTTCTGGCCAAACGGTGTCCCAGACTTTGAACGTAACCATCGTCCATCGCTTGCCTACCGCTTGGCACTTGTTGCTGAAGGTAAGTTCGATGCCATGTTCACTTTTCGACCTAGTTGGGAATGGGATATTGCCGCGGGCGCACTTATTGTCAGCGAAGCTGGAGGCAAAATCACCGACCAGACAGGGAAGTCATTGATCTTTAACCATCCCACATCTCTATTGAATGGCGTTGTTGCAGGTGGCGTTGATATCCATAGCCAGGCCCTGATGGCTTTGAAACCCAAGTAAGGGGGATTAAAATCAGTCATGCCAAAATCCCTTGAATTGTCAGCCTACCGTGCGCTTGTACGGCGCAACCCTCCTACAAAATACTCTCCCTCGAAGGATCGCCCATCGGGTGAGGTGCTGTGGTTGAATGCACCAGAAACCGGAAACGGGTTGGCAATACTTGATCTTGCGAAATGGCTTTGCGCGCAGCGTGACGGTTTGAGCATTTTGATCACGACCCCCGATAGACTTACTTCACCTTGCTCTTGGATAATTATCGACGCAGCACCTAGCGAACATCCTAACGACATCGCAACTTTCCTTGGGCATTGGCAGCCAACTGTTGGTTTGTGGCTTTGGGGGGCATTGCAGCCAAACTTGATATTAGCGGCGCGCGCGAAGGGTGTGCATCTCATTATGGCTGACGCCGATCAAGTCGGTTTCGAAAACCGTCGTGATCGCTGGTTACCTGAAGTCGCACGTGATGTTATGGCGTCCTTTGACAACGTTCTCGTACGCTCAGAACCAGCGCAAGCGCGGCTCACAAAGTTGATGCGAAGTAGCGCAACCTTGGAACTGAGTGGTCCTATCTTGGCAGGCAGTTTGTCGCTACCTTACACCCAAAGCGACTTCGATGATTTCTCAGCTATCATAGGCGGGCGACCAATTTGGTTTGCTGCAGCTGTTCAACCAAACGAAGTCCACACTGTACTTGCCGCGCACCGCCACGCTCTTCGCCTTTCGCATCGCCTGCTGTTAGTTCTGAATCCAGCCGGTGAAGCACAAGCATCTGCCTGTGAAGCGCAAATGAAGGACGATGGCTTGCGCAGTTCACGTTGGGAAGACGGCGAAATGCCTGATGACAACTGCCAAGTCTTGTTGACCAGCGCCCAGGACGAATTGGGGCTTTGGTATCGCATTGCCCCGCTATCCTTCCTTGGCAGTTCATTGGCATCTGGCCAGCATGGTCTTGATCCATTGCAGGCAGCGGGTTTGGGAACCGCGATCCTTTATGGACCAAATGTGCGCAATTATATGCCAAGCTATACAAGGTTAGCAGCGGCAGGCGCTGCACGTATTGTCAATGACACCAGAGCCCTTGGAGTAGCAGTGGCGCAATTAATTTCACCCGATCATGCTGCATCTATGGCGATGTCGGGCTGGGATGTCGTCTCACAAGGTACGGATGTAACTGACCGGATTACCGAATTGGTCGCAATTGCTTTAGATGCCGTTGAAGGAGGAAACAATTGATGCGCGCACCAAAGTTCTGGGACCAACCTTCTAGCTGGCAAGCCAAAGTGCTTGCACCCTTGGGCTATGTTTACGCCGCAGCGACAGCATGGCGACTGGCAAAAGGATTACACCTAAAGCTAGACATACCTGTTGTTTGCATCGGTAACATCAACGCTGGTGGAACTGGCAAAACCCCGACCGTTATCGCAGTCACCGAGCGTTTACGTGATCTGTTTCACACCACGCATATCGTCAGCCGCGGCTATGGCGGCACGTTGGAAGGTCCAGTTCGTGTGGACCCAGCAATTCACACAGCGGATCAGGTAGGTGACGAGCCTTTACTACTTGCTGCTTTTGCAGAAGTTTGGGTTTCAAAGGATCGCGCATTGGGTGGCAAAGCCGCGCAAGACGCAGGTGCTACAGTTGTTGTACTGGACGACGGCCACCAAAACCCTGCACTTCATAAAGACCTATCGATCATCGTTGTTGATGCAAAACATGGCTTTGGGAATGGGCAATGTTTGCCAGCAGGCCCATTGCGTGAACCAATCACCGAAGGATTGGCGCGCGCAGATTTATTGCTGTCCATTGGAACGCCATCAACGCAGGAAACCTTTGTAAACTCTCAGCCACATCTCCAAACGCCTCACCTAACGGCAGCCTTAGAACCGCTTATGACAGGCATGGATTGGACGGATACACGGGCGTTTGCCTTCGCCGGAATTGGGTATCCGGAAAAGTTCTTTGCGACATTACGCAAGCTAGGGGCAGAGGTGGTGCACACTGAACCGTTGGATGATCATCAAAAGCTATCCACCAATCTGCTTGCACGATTTGAAGCCGATGCCCGCGCAAAAGGCGCACAATTGGTTACAACTGAAAAGGATGCTGTGCGCTTGCCTTCGGCGTTTCGAACGAAGGTTATTACCCTGCCCGTTCGTTTGCAATTTGAAGATGATAGCGCATTGCAATCGGCATTAAAAAAATTGCCATTGGCATAAAGGTCGCTGCACCCAAACGACGAATAGCTGACGCGCCAAAAGACGCGCCAACTATTGTCTTGAAAGTTTACTTTAGCTCTGCGTCGATAATTTCTGACATCTCAGCAAAGCTCATGTTCGTGTGCTTCTTACCATTGATGATAAAACTAGGGGTGCTGTCGATGTTATCTGCGCCCGCTTTTTCTTGATACCAAGCGATCAGGGTTTTAGCTTTGTCATTGTCGTTCAAGCAGACTTCAAGCGTTTCACCATCGATTCCGGCAAGACGACCAAGTTTGCGCAACTCATCAATAATTGCTGCTGGCTCACCTGCACGTGTCCACGAAGACTGGGACTGGAACATCAAGTCAGTTAGACCGAAGAATTTCTCAGGACCCGCACAGCGCGCGATCATCGAAGCCCACAAACCGTAACGATCAAAATAGACTTCACGGAAGACAAAGTTGATCTTGTCTGTATCGATGTAGTTTTTCTTTAGGTCCTTAAATGTACCCGCATGAAAGGATGCACAGTGCGGGCATGTGTATGATGCATATTCAATCACAGTAACTTTGGCATCTGGGTTACCAATCATCATGTCAGGGATAGTTGATGTGTCTACTTCAGCGTCACCATCAGCATTATCAGCAACTTCAGTTGCAACAGCTTCTGCCGGTGCGGTTAATTCCGCAGATTGGGATACGCTGCTTGAGGGTTCGTGTACAAAAATAAAGTACGCGCCGACGCCGACAAGCGCGGCGACAATCATTGGAAGAATGCGTTTCATATCGTAATCCTTAGGTCTGGGTGATTTTTTGTTTCATTACATTGGTGCCAAGTCGCTCAAGAGCTGCACGCAGCCCTTCATCGCCGACAGCTTGTGTTGTCTCTGCTGCGCGTTTCACAATTCCTGCGTCTGGAATCATTTCGCTTACTGATTTGGGGCGATGGGTAAAATCGACCTGACCTTCAGCAAAACCCGTGGTCGCAGTTTGCGTGATCCGCACGCGGGCGATAGCGTTATAACCATACACCGAATTAACTTTGGAACGAATTTGTTCCTTTTGCATCTCTAACATCGGAGCCTGCGCACCCGTCGTCAACAATGTCAGGGTCGCGCCCATGCCGCCGCGCGCATAGCTAACTTCGACAGGTCGTGCGATTGAGGAAATATCTGGCCCTGCGATCTCTGCCCAATTGGTCAGCAAGCGGCTTTGCGCAAAACCGCGACTTTCACTGACCGTGCGAATTCGGTTGCCCAACAAAGTTGCTGTGCGTTTAAATCCTTTTGTGCTGGTGCGTCGCTGAACCAAAGCTATGTTCCTCACTATCAACACTTATAATAGCGGATCACCCCGCTCAGACCAGCGAAACAAGACAATGCGGAGCATAAAGATTGCGTGATCTCAGTTCAAATCTACTTGAATGGTACGATATTCACGCGCGCCCAATGCCTTGGCGTACGCCTCCAACTGAAAAAAAGGCCGGTGTGCGTCCTGATCCCTATAGAATTTGGTTGTCAGAAGTTATGCTGCAACAGACGACTGTTGCCGCAGTTAAAGACTATTTTAATCGGTTCACCGCGCGTTGGCCCACAGTTGCGGACCTTGCTGCAGCTGCAGATGGCGATGTTATGGGGGAGTGGGCTGGCTTAGGTTATTACGCCCGCGCCCGAAACCTATTGAAATGCGCGCGCACCATCACGAATGAACATGGCGGAGTGTTTCCCGATGATCACGCAACCCTCCTAAGTTTGCCGGGAATTGGCCCCTACACTGCGGCCGCAATTTCTTCGATCGCCTATGATTTGCGTCATGTTGTGGTAGACGGAAACGTCGAACGCGTGATGGCGCGGCTTTACGATATTCACACACCACTACCCGCAGCTAAGGCAGAACTGACGGCCAAGGCGGAACGTCTAACGCCAAAACTACGCACAGGCGATTACGCCCAAGCTGTCATGGACTTGGGCGCAACTATTTGCACACCAAAATCACCAACATGTGACATCTGTCCGTGGCGGGAGCCTTGCAAAGCGCGTAAAAAGGGCACAGCGCTAGAACTGCCCCAAAAGACACCTAAGAAGCCAAAGCCAGTACGCCATGGCACGGTGTATTTGGGCCGTCGCTCAGATGGCGCATGGTTGATGGAGCGCCGGCCTGACAAAGGCTTACTGGGTGGCATGCTGGGCTGGCCTGGTTCTGATTGGATTGATTCAGATGCCCCACGACCGCCAGGAACACCTCCGACATCTGCCGACTGGAAAGCCGTAGAAGGCGAGGTCCGCCATACTTTTACCCATTTTCATCTGTTATTGAGCGTCATGACTGCGGCAGTAGACAGCGATGAACAACTATTGTTCTTAGGGCACAACGATTTCCGCCCCTCTGACTTACCAACTGTCATGCGTAAGGCATTTGACCTTATTGAAAATAAGGCAAACCTATCGCTTCCCTAAGCACGCCAAGCCACTCAAAGGATTTACGATGGTCACTTCCGCTTCCGATATGGCAAAAATTCAGAATGCCCTCCCTTTTTGGGTATCCTTGGCGCTTATCCCAGTCGCTTGGATTGGCGCATCTTATGGTGGTTGGACAGTTCTACTTTTACCGTTCCTCACATGGTATCTCTTCTCTGGGATCGATTTAGCGTTAGGCTTGGACGTGAGAAATGCTGATTTGGATGCAACTGATGACGACCTGTATTGGTACCGGTTCATCACGATCATTTGGGCACCGTTACAATTTATCACAGTTTTCGGCCTTATCGCTTACGTCACGGGTGCCGCACATCTTGGGGCATGGGAAAAGATCGGGTTATTTTTCGGTATTGGCGTCATAACGGGAACAATTGGGATTAATTACAGTCACGAACTGATGCACCAAAAGAACAAAATGGAACGCCAAATGGCTGATATCTTGTTGGGATTGGTAATGTATTCACACTTTCGTTCAGAACACATGTTGGTCCATCACCGCTACGTCGCGACACCGCGTGACCCAGTCACTGCACGCATGGGTGAGCATTTCTATCGTTACTTCCCTCGTGTCTTGAGCAGTTCTTTTTTGTCAGCCCTCAGAGCTGAAGCCGCCATGCTCGCACGCAAAGACCTGCCAGCGACAGATCGTGGCAACCCTTTCTGGAAATATGCAGCGCTTCAAGGCAGCTTCCTTTTACTCGCTTTTATTCTGGGCGGATGGGTTGGGGTCGGACTGTTCCTACTTCAGGCAAGCACCGCGATTTGGCAGCTCGAATTGGTCAACTTCATCGAACACTATGGCCTGACCCGCAAACACTTGGGCGAGGGTAAATATGAACATGTACAACCACGACATTCTTGGAACGCAGCACATAAGGCGTCAAATTGGCTGCTGATCAACTTGCAGCGCCATTCGGATCATCATTACAAACCCGACCGTCGCTTTCCAATTTTGCAAAACTATACAGAAGCAGATGCACCGCAGCTGCCATATGGCTATCCAATCATGACAATGGCAGCGATGTATCCACCATTGTTTCGCCGGATCATGAACCCGCGTGTGCGTAAATGGCGCGAAATATATTACCCTGAAATCACCGATTGGTCGGCATATAACGCGGCAAAAAATCCAATGCCGCGCTAAACTTTTTTCCAATCACGAATAAAAAAACCCCGCCACAAGGGCGGGGTATAGTTGAGTGCCTTTTGATGCGGCCTCGGGTAAAGGCCACCGGCACCAGCGGTGTTCGTAAAACTGTAGTGTTAAGTGAGGGTCAGTCGTGCATCTCAGCACGAACTTGTTGACGCAACAGATCGATAGGAACCTTTTTCCCGTCTTTCTTAAAGCACCAGTAAGTCCAGCCGTTGCAGCTTGGCGCGCCTTCAAGATGCGCACCCACTTGGTGGATTGATCCTTTGATGTCATCACCGATCAAGGTGCCGTCAGCACGTACCTTGGCCTTATGGCGCTTGTTCATCGAATAAAGTTCTTCGCCCGGGCGCAACATGCCGCGCTCAACCAATTGGCCAAACGGAACACGTGGCTCTGCGCGTTTAGAGGCACTGACCTGCAACGCTTCGCGGTCAAATTTACGTGCATTCGCGATTCGTTTCGTCGCAACCTTACGGTATGCTTCTTCACGCTCGATGCCGATGAAATCACGGCCCAACATCTTAGCAACAGCACCAGTGGTACCTGTGCCAAAGAACGGGTCAAGGATCACATCGCCCGGGTTGGTAGAGCCAACCAAGATACGGTGCAGCAAGCTCTCCGGCTTTTGTGTCGGGTGCGCTTTGTCGCCCGCTTCATCTTTTAGGCGTTCGTGGCCAGTGCAGATCGGAAGGACCCAATCACTGCGCATTTGAATGCCTTCATTCAGCGCTTTCAAAGCATCGTAGTTGAATGTGTATTTGCTGGCTTCGTTCTTACCGGCCCAGATCATTGTCTCGTGAGCGTTGGTAAAGCGTTTGCCGCGGAAGTTAGGCATTGGGTTCGACTTACGCCAAACAACGTCGTTCAAAATCCAAAAGCCTTCGTTCTGCAAAGATGCGCCAACGCGGAAAATGTTGTGGTAGCTACCAATGACCCAGATCGCGCCATTTGGTTTCAGAAGGCGACGTGCGGCCTTGAGCCATGCAGTCGTGAATTCGTCATAAGCACGGAAACTGCTGAATTGGTCCCAGTGATCATCAACCGCATCCACTTTGGAATTGTCGGGACGATGCAAGTCACCTTTGAGCTGCAAGTTATAGGGCGGATCTGCAAAAATCAGATCAATAGATTCAGCAGGCAGACTGTTCATCACATCGATGCAATCGCCAGCAATAATTTCGTTCAATGGAAGCGGCACAGCCGTCTTCACAGGTGCCACCGCACTCTTAACTTTGGTCATAATTTTCTGCCTCTGCTCGGCTCATTATTGAGCTCGTCTGTTGTCTCCAATCTGAGTCAAAGGTGATTCGAGGTCAATTTCTTTATTGAACCAATTGGTTACTATTTTCTCTTGATACAACATATTGTGCACCGGTTTGAACGAACGTCTATGGTGTGGGGTTACTCCCAATTTTTGCAGCGCCTCCATGTGCTTTTTTGATCCATAACCCATGTTGGTTTCCCAACCATAACCGGGGTGCTGTTGCGCTAAATCCACTAGGACACAATCTCGACAAACTTTGGCCACAATTGAGGCCGCTGAAATCGAAATAGATCGACTGTCACCTTTGACCAAAGTCGTTGCAGGAAGGTGCAACCCACGCGGGATCATGTTGCCATCAATCAAAACATGTTCAGGCAGAAACTGCAGACCGGCAATTGCGCGCTCCATCGCTAAGTGCGAGGCACGTAAAATATTGACCTCATCAATTTCAGCGACGGAAGCGTGCGCAATCGAGACATCCGCGCAATCCAATAGCTGCCGGTACAATTCCAAACGCCTCTTCGCAGTCAGCTTTTTTGAATCGTTCAATCCGTCAGGAATACATTTGGGGTCCAAAACAACAGCCGCTGCAGTTACTGGCCCAGCAAGCGGACCACGCCCAACCTCGTCAACTCCAGCAACCCGACACCCCAACTCAGTCTCAAATGCAAAATCTGGCATCAGCGCCCCTTTTCATCTTACAAAACAAACTCTCGCCGAAGGCTCAAACTCCAAGAGGAATTTCAAACTTCAAACTGCGGCACAGCTGCATCCTTTTGGCAGAACACACGAAAAAGGGGAAGGTGCCCGAACACCCTCCCCAAATCAGCAACAACAACGTTGCGCCAGATTAGCCCTACCTTTAGCGGCGAGCCAATTTGTAACCCTGCTTGCGCAAGCAACGTGCACCAAAACCAAACTGTGATCCACTGTCTGTTCGCACACGACGCTCACAATGCTGCGGCAGACGGTGGGTAAACTCATAGTTACGCTCAAGGCAACGCTGACCAAAGATGCGTGCGGTCCCACGGCGAGTCTCAAAGCTGCGCAAACATTTGCTTGGCAACAGATGCTGCGCAACACGACGCGGCAAAGGGCGCGCCTGAACATATTTCTTCTTTTTCTGGACTTGCTTTTTCTGCACTTTTTTCTCAGGTTGCTTGTAAACTTGCACCTTCGATTTTTTGTCTTTGTCAGAATCATGAATGACAGCACCAACGATAGCGATGCCAATGAGTGCAGCCAAAGCTCGGCCAACATCTTCTTGATTGGCTCGTGCAGGCGCTGCAGCGAAACCAGTGAATAAAATTGAAGTGGCAACAACAGTTGCTATAAATTTGCGGTGCATTTGAGCGACCCTTTCTATGGAGACAGCTTTGCCGCTGGAACAGTGCGGCGGTGATGCAACCAAACTGGGTCAGACTCGTTCAGACAGGCAATAACACCGCAGTGTTATCGTATAGCGCACACCTCCCCCCGGCATTGTTATTGAATATCAAAGCCAACATGCTCATGATCTGCTCTATGAAACATACACTAGCATTACTTTGCACAGCAGCCAGCTTGCTACTCGCAGCTCCTGCCTTTGCCGAAAGTTGCTATGCCGACTATAAGGCAAAGCAAGATAACCCTTTGCGCTTACATTATGGAGTCATCCAGATCGATGGCCCTTGCAATAAAGAAGCAGCAAAATCCCAAACATCGTCACGCCTCCAAGCCGAGGGCTGGACCTTACTCTCTATACTCTCCACATTCGGGGCGGATGGCCTCGCAGAAAGGAAACAGAGTGCAGGACCCTATTACCTCCGCTTCTGAAGCGCGCAACACAGGCACCCGCCTTGTCGGTTTCGGCCTTGCCGCGATCGTCATAATTTTGCTGCTTGCAGCAATTTTACTTTTTTACAATTTACCTGATGCCAATGCTTTCAACCAACGTGTCGAAGACATCTTTACATCCTATGACGGTCTGACCGGTCAATCAGAGATCAAGTTGTTAGAAATACTTGCCCAATCGGGCACAGCCTTTTCTGACGTTTTGTCCAGCTACCGGAGCATCATCTTTGTGCTGCTTGTCTTCGCAACAGCCCTCTTGATTGCGTCACTCGTTTTCCTTGTCATGCTGGTTATCCTGAACCGTCGGATGGCACAAATTGAACGAGCCGGTATCGAGGTAAACTCACTGCTAATCAGCCGCGAAGAAAATACCGTCTATCTCAACGACATGGGTTTCAAACTGACAGATGCTGCCATGGAAACAATGTCTCTATTGGCTGAGGCACGCATGGACGACGACGTTCTGTCAGGCTCAGAAATTGAAGGCATTATTTCAGGTCGCCCTGCATCGGACTGCGAAGAAGCTGCAGGTGCAACAAGGATCAAGCGTTTGCGCGATACATTAGGCAATCAGATGGTCAGCGAACTGCTGGTCAAAAACATCGCCCGCCGTGGCTACATGCTTGCGGTCGGCAAGGACGTTATCAAAGTCCGCTAATTAGCTGGTCAAATCAAACTTCACCGGCTTAGGGTGTATTAACTCCAGCCTGTGAAGGACCCTAATCATGCCTGCTCCCATAAATACATTCAAACACGCCCTCGCAAATGGCGAAACACTTATTGGTTGCTGGCTGAGCCTTGCGAACAGTTATTCAACCGAAGCTATGGGTTCGACAGGCTTTGACTGGCTTTTGATTGATGCAGAGCACGCACCAAACGATCTTCGGTCATTGCGAGATCAACTGATAACCCTCGACGCCAGCCCAACAACGGCTGTTATCCGCGTTCCAATTGGCGAAACATGGATAATCAAACAAGTTCTAGATCTTGGAGCACAGACACTTCTGGTGCCAATGGTTGAAAACGCTGAACAAGCTCGCGAACTCGTCCGCGCATGTCGATATCCACCAGAGGGAGTTCGTGGAGTGGGCTATGTCACCACACGCGCTGCAGGTTTCGGAACCATCCCCGATTACGGCAAAACAGCCGATAATGAAATTTGCCTTTTGATCCAAGTTGAAAACAGTGCGGGGCTTGAGGCGTTGGACGAGATTCTTGCAGTTGATGGTATCGATGGCGTGTTTATTGGACCCGCAGACCTGTCTGCAGATCTTGGACACATGAGCGATATGATGCACCCTGACATGCAATCAGTTATCATGTCCTCTTTGGAAAAAATTGCAGCAAGCGACAAAGCACCTGGAATTCTAAGTCTAGATGATGAGATGACCCAAAAGTCGCTTGAAGCAGGTGCGAAGTTTGTAGCAGTTGGCATCGACATCGTAACGCTAACCAATCACTCACGCGCCCTTTCAACCAAGTGGAAATCTAACCTTTAAAATTCGGCGCACTGAGCTGTCTCTAAGTCCCAAACAGCCCATACACATTTAGAAAGACCTAAACCATGTATCTTGGATTGCTTCTATTGGCTCTGGCCTATGTCCTTAGCCAATTCTTTCGCGCCTTCTTGGCTGTCATTAGTGTACCACTAGAAACTGAGCTTGGGATTGGTGCAGAAGCACTGGCCACTGCAAGTGGGCTTTGGTTCATCAGCTTTGCCGCAATGCAAATTCCTGTGGGCTGGTCCCTAGATACATTAGGCCCGAAACGAACGGCCTCAGTATTGCTTCTTGTTGGTGGTACTGGTGGGTCCTTGTTATTCGCGGTCGCGACTTCTGCGTTTCATGTTAATATCGCGATGATGCTGATCGGCGCAGGCTGTGCCCCCGTACTGATGGCAGCTTATTATATCTTCGCACGTGAATTTCCACCAATCCAGTTCGCGACGCTTGCGGCATCAATGATTGGAGTCGGCACCTTCGGTAACCTGCTCGCCTCATACCCAATGGCATTCGCCGAAACGATGATTGGCTGGAGAGCCACCATGGTGTGCCTTGCCATCCTTTGCGCAATCATTGCGGTTGGCGTTCAAGTTACCGTTAAAGACCCTGAAAAAGCCGTGAGCGAAACCAAAGGATCACTATTAGATGTATTGCGCATCCCAACCCTATGGCTGATCGCACCGATAGCGATCGTGGGCTATGTACCTGCAGCTGCAATTCGCGGTGCATGGATGGGACCATACCTTAATGAGGTTCATGGGCTGTCGAGCAGCGAAATCGGGACTGCGGCATTGATAATGGGAATCGCAATGATCGGTGGCGTCTTTCTGTATGGTCCGCTTGATCGTTGGTTTGGAACACGAAAGTGGGTCGTATTTGGCGGCAATATCCTAACCTTGAGCTGCTTGCTTGGGCTCTATGCCTTTGGTGCATCTTCATACATCGTGACAATTATTATGCTGTGCGGCGTTGGCTTCTTTGGTGCAACTTTTCCAGTTGTAATTGCCCACGGCAAAGGTTTCTTTCCTGCACACTTAACGGGACGCGGCGTGACCTTGTTGAACATGTTCAGCATTGGTGGGGTGGGTCTTGCCCAAATGGTCGCACGACCATTGCACGATTCATATCAAGGCACCGATGTAGCCGCACCATTTGCCGCCGTATTCCTATTGTTTGCGGTGATGTTGATCACAGGTCTATCGCTCTACCTGTTCTCACAAGACAACACTGACTAGGATAAATCGACGCCTCTTTACTGCAATGCCCCTCGCCCCCTTCCCCCCAAGCAGATTCGGGTGTAGAGGGCGCGGACCATCATCACACATATTGGAGATCAAAAGATGGGTTACCGCCTTGTCGTAGTGGGGGCCACAGGAAATGTGGGCCGCGAAATGCTAAACATTCTGGACGAACGTCAGTTCCCAGTTGATGAACTTGCCGTGCTTGCGTCACGCAATTCATTGGGAACGGAAGTTTCGTTTGGTGAAAAGACACTCAAGACGAAGGACCTAGACACTTTTGATTTCACGGGCTGGGATATCGCTTTGTTCGCCGTCGGTTCTGAAGCTACGAAAAAGTACGCGCCAACTGCGGCTGCGGCTGGCTGTATCGTAATCGATAACTCTTCGCTTTACCGCTACGACCCGGACGTTCCGTTGGTTGTGCCAGAGGTGAACCCAGAAGACGTTCTTGATTACCACAAGAAAAACATCATAGCGAACCCCAACTGTTCAACCGCTCAGATGGTTGTTGCACTGAAGCCATTGCATGATCGCGCAAAAATCAAACGCGTTGTTGTGTCTACCTACCAGTCCGTTTCAGGCTCTGGCAAAGGCGGCATTGATGAGCTGTGGGATCAAACAAAATCGATCTACAACCCAGTAGACGAAAAGCCTGCAAAACAGTTCACAAAGCAAATCGCTTTTAACGTGATCCCGCACATCGACGTTTTCATGGAAGACGGTACCACGAAAGAAGAGTGGAAAATGGTCGTTGAAACCAAAAAGATCATCGATACAAGCATCAAGGTCACAGCGACCTGCGTGCGTGTGCCTGTGTTCGTTGGCCACTCCGAAGCGATCAACATCGAATTCGAAGAGTTCCTTGACGAAGACGAAGCACGCGACATCTTGCGCGAAGCGCCAGGCGTCATGGTGATCGATAAACGAGAAGACGGTGGCTATGTTACACCCGTTGAATGCGTTGGCGATTACGCAACATTCATCAGCCGCATCCGTCAGGACAGCACAATCGATAATGGCCTAAACCTATGGTGCGTTTCGGACAACTTGCGCAAAGGCGCTGCATTGAACGCAGTTCAGATTGCAGAGACGTTGGGCACGCGTGTGTTGAAAAAAGGCTAACTTCCGCCGAAAATAGACGATTTAAAGGGGTGCCTCGCGGTGCCCCTTTTCTTTTGGTCACCTTTTCGCTTGGGTATGACAGCACAGATCGTGCTCACATTGATGAACAAAGGTTTTTCCCATTATGCGTTTTGCTGCACTTTTATTGGCTGTATCTCCGTCTTTCGTTTTCGCAGACACAATCGTGACGCGGATCGCGCCAACAGATGTCACCGTTTTCACGCAAGGGGCCGAAGTGACACGCACGGGTCAGATTGACCTGCCCGCTGGTATACATGAGATCGTCATTCCAGATATGCGGCCCAACAATGGCGGAACCAACACTCCGACGGTCACCCTTTCTGGAGCCACATTGATCTCTGAGAAGTGGCAAAACAACAACTCAGTCGCACAACTTGAACCTGAAACCGAAGAGTACGCCGTCGCAAAAGCCGCCCTAGAAACCGCACAAGATGCTGTTGCAGCATTGAATGATGAAATTTCCAAAAAACAGTTGGAAATCACAGCTGCCAATGCCCAACTTGAATTCTTAAAATCATTGTCCAATAGCGATACTTTGCCAGATGGTATCGACACCCTGCGTGATCTTTCGCGAATGATTTCCGAAGAAAACCCTAAATGCTAACCTTGCAATTCACGACGCTCAAAATGCTGAACGTAAACTCAGGAAGAACCTTCTTGAGTTACAGAAGGCTGTTGCTGCAGCACAGCGAGCACTCGACGCTCTATTGCCTTCAACAGATAACTTCGCGCAACTCACTTTAACCATCTCAGTGCCTGTCGCCACCAGGAGCAGCATCTCCATCAAATACCTTGTACGTGACGCAGCATGGCGCCCTATTTACGATATGCGCCTCACTACCGGAGATGATCCCAAGCTGGTCGTAGAACGTGGTGCCTTGCTGCTTCAACAATCTGGTGAGCGATGGAATGACGTCAACCTAACTCTTTCTACAGTCGGGTTAAAAGAACGCTCAGAACCTTCGCGTATCTTCCCACAGCCTATGCGCATTTCAGATCCAGATTTGATGGTGAAACGCCAATTGAACTCCCGAGTTCAGTCTTCATACGCAGAAGCTGATATGGTCCTCGAAGCGCCTGCTATAATAGAAGAAGCCTCTGGTGGTGTTGCTGATCTTTCAGGAATAGCCGCACAATATAATTTTGTGTACGCCATGTCCCTAGACAGCAGTGGCGATTTCACCCGTGTCGCATTGGGGGCGCTAGATTTTGATGCAGAAATCGAAGCCCGCGCCGTGCCACTTAACAACACAACCGCTTATCGCATGGTGACATTTACCAACGCTAGTGGCGAACGCATTTTACCAGCTGAAGCGAGCTTATATGTCGATGGTCGACTTATTGCTGATTCATACGTAAACCAAATCGTACCCGGAGCGGAAACAGAGTTGGGGTTTGGCCCAATCCATGGCTTGCGCATGACGCGCACTACATTGGATCGAAACGAAGGCGACCACGGAATCATCACACGTTCTAACGAAAACACGGAAACTGTGCGCATTGATGTGGAAAATTTGACTGGGGACGATTGGAACGTCACCTTGTTAGATCGCGTACCTTACGCAGAACAAGAGGATCTGATCATCGATTGGTCAGCAGCCCCTCGTCCAACCACAACAGATTATGAAGATATGCGCGGCGTGTTGCATTGGGATTTGAATATCAAGTCAGGCACCACACAATCTGTGAACCTAAAGACAAAAATCACATGGCCTGAAGGAATGGTCCTTCGTTGAGTTGAACGTAAGCCCCACATATAAAGTGGGGCTTATTTTCTAAACTGCCTGAAATTCTTTGACGGTAGGGTTGTAAGATTCTAATCCACCTTCGCCGATATCCGTCCAAAGTCCATGCATCGACAAAACGCCTTGATCGACGCGTTCTTTTATGAACGGGAAAGTCATTAGGTTTTCTAAGGATGTTACCACTGAGTGTTTTTCCAGCTGGCGCGCTTGTTCTTCTGGATCAGTTTCATCCGCAACCAGTCCGTATTTAGGGCGCAAAATATCCATCCAACGACCCACAAAACTCGCCTTTTCTTCCAGCTCGGGCGCATTGCCTTTGCACATGTCGATACAGCCCTGAACACCACCACAATTTGAATGCCCAAGAACAATCAAATGGGCCACATTCAACGCAGTCACAGCATATTCGATTGCAGCGCTGGTACCGTGATAATCGCCATCTGGCTTAAAGGGTGGAACTAAGTTGGCAATGTTACGGTGGATAAAGAACTCTCCCTGATCCGCGCCGAAAATAGACGTCACATGAACACGGCTGTCACAGCACGAGATCACCATTGCGCGGGGGCGCTGACCCTCGGACGCTAGACGGCGATACCATGCTTGGTTCTCAGAATAGGTTGTCGCCTTCCAAC
>Ga0206127_1002679_pt1 | contig 17315 bp, 13 predicted proteins | sample Helgoland_Spring_6_FD_148646 | JGI IMG/M metagenome (GOLD analysis project Ga0206127, IMG submission 148646) | Pelagic subsurface seawater microbial communities from Kabeltonne, Helgoland, North Sea - Helgoland_Spring_Bloom_20160419_1 | ecosystem: Environmental > Aquatic > Marine > Epipelagic ...
GAGCCTTTGTTTATGAATGAAAAACAAATTCGAGAGTTATCTAGTAATAGAATGGAAATAGGGTCCCACGGTCAGCACCACAAAATATTATCGGCAATAACTGCGGCACAGGCTGAAGTTGAAATAACCCAAAGCAAAAAAGATATTGAAAAAATCATCGATAGAGAAGTTAAAGGATTCGCTTATCCCAACGGAAAGGCCCCTGAAGATTTTACTTCAGAGCATTCGGGTTTGGTTGCAAATGCCGGCTATCGTTATGCTCTGTCAACCAATTATGGTTGTAGCCAGAGTAGTGATGAGCTATTTAAACTTAAGCGTTTTACACCCTGGAAGCCAAGCAAGACAGGCTTTCTAGCCAGTATGTTTTTAAACTATTGGTATTATCAGGAAAGCTTATGAGTATTACTCATATTGACCACCAATCTCTTTGTCCCCCCTTGATTTGGTTCGGTGTTACCGAGGAAAAATTAGAGTGAAAAAAATTCTAATGGTGGCTTTAGACTTTCCTCCTTGTCAAAGTGCAGGCGTGCAACGTACTACAAAGTTCATTCAGTATTTGCCAGAATTTGGCTGGGAGCCTTCGGTACTAACGGGTCAGCCACATATTTACGATCAGCTGGCAGATGTTTGGATTAATCCTGCTAAGCCAGTTTATCGCGCTTTTGGCCTGAATACGTTGAAACATCTGTCCTTAAAGGGTAAGCACTTTGACGGGATGTTAAAACCTGATAGATTTTTCTCCTGGTATTGGCATGGGGTTTTTGTTGGAAAAGCGGCAATAAGAGAGCAGGCCCCAGACGTTATCTGGTCAACATTTCCATGCTCAACCGCGATGAAGATTGCATTAAAGCTGCAGCACAAATCTGGCTTACCATGGGTAGCCGATTTCAGAGACCCATTTGCGGGAGTAAACCCGTATTTTAACATTGACAATAGAGCGGGCTCAGAAATTGACGAGGCAGTAGTGCGTAGTGCCGATATGCTTGTGTTTAGCACTCATAGAACAGCCGCGCTCTATCTGGCCGCATACCCGTTTTTGTCAGACCTGAAGGTGCACGTTATTACTAATGGTTTTAATGAGGAAGAATTCGTCGCTGCTGAATCAAGGGTCCGAACAAGCGAGTTGGATTCCGATAGGTCTGTAAATAAGCGGTACACATTACTACATAGTGGGGCGCTATATTCTGATGGTAGAGATCCGCGATACTTATTTCAGGCTATCGCGGAGTTAATCCAAGAGCATGGTGTCGCTCGCCAAAATTTAAGTGTAGTGTTCAGGGGGGCAATACTGACACCGAATTTGAAGGCAAAGCTAGAAGAACTAAAATTGATAGATATTATTGAATTTTGGCCTGCTATTCCATTTGAGCAATCTATCGATGAGATGCTCACGGCTGATGCGTTGCTCTTGTTACAGGGAGAGCAGTTCAATAATCAGATACCAGGGAAGGCGTATGAGTATTTGAGATCAGGAAAGCCAATTTTGGCTTTAACGGATAAGACTGGGGCCACTGCCGAACTTATTGACCCCTATGAGGGTGTCTATATTGCTGGAATACAATATATCCAGGAAATAAAAGAGCAATTACTTTGTCTTATTAACAATAGAGGCGGGATAAGGATTGATCGTGATATAGAGTGCTATAGCAGAAAATCAACTACAGGGCGTTTGGCGAATCTACTGGATGAGCTGGCATGAAAATAGGTCACTATCCCCGTTCCATTCAGAGAGGTATTTAATTTGTGTGGGTTTGTTAGTATCACCAACTTACGTGGGAATAGTCATGAGGTGGCCGATAGTATATTGGAAAAAATGACCGAATCAATCTCTCACCGAGGGCCTGATGGTGTTGGTTATTTTGTCGATACACAGAATTCAACCGGGCACCGTCGCTTAAGCGTTATTGATATCGAATCGGGCCAGCAACCATGGGTATCGTCAAACAAAAAGCTTTGCTTAGCCTTCAATGGTGAAATATATAATCACCAGGAGCTTCGTGATGTACTAATAAAAAAGGGTTACAAATATTCATCGCGATGCGATACGCAAACAGTTTTTTTTGCTTACCAAGAGTGGGGTGAGCGTTGTGTTGAATATTTTAGAGGGATGTTTTCTTTTGTTGTGTGGGATGTAGAACAACAAAAAATATTTGCCGCCCGCGATCGCCTTGGCCTAAAACCATTATATTATTACCTGGGAGATGATTTGCTGGTGATGGCCTCCGAGTTAAAGGCTCTGTTGGAGCATCCCGATATTCCTCGGGAGGTTGATACGGCAGCTCTGACAGATTATTTACGTCTGGGCTATTATGCTGCGCCCGACACCCCATTGAAAAACATATGTAAACTGCCATCCGCATCGACGTTGTCATTTTCAAAAGAAGGGCTGGAGTCGAAAAAATATTGGAATTCGGAAATATATACTGGTCCAGATAAAAGTCCCGAGGATTATCCAGCAGCAAGAACTCGACTGGAAGGGCTTATAAAAGAAGCCGTAGAATATCGGCTTGAAAGTGATGCACCTATCGGGTCATTTTTAAGTGGTGGGATAGACTCCAGTATTGTTACTGCGTATGCATCAGAGCAGTTAGCGCAGCGTCTAAATACCTACTGTCTTCGCTTTAGTAAATCAGAGTTAGATGAATCAGTTTTTGCTCGCGAAGTATCAGATTTATTGAAAACCAATCATTTTGAAACGGACGTTAATGGCGATCTGATTGGAGATATAAAAAAAATTCTATGGCATATGGATGAGCCGTTCGCAGATGATTCTGCAATACCAACGTTTTACCTGTGCCGAGAAGCAAAAAAACATATGACAGTCGCTCTATCTGGAGACGGAGCTGATGAGTTGTTTGCAGGGTATTCGTGGTACCAACAGTTGGTGGATAACAGTAACTATTCCCGATGGATTCCGGCCTTTATTCAAACTGGCATTAGGCGGCTGGTTCCTCAAGGCTACTTTTCTGACATTAGAGGGATGCAGTTTTTGGGTAATCTCGGTTTATCCGTAGCTGAGCAGCATGCTAAATTGCGCTCCATTTTTTCAGACAGTATGATTCGAACTCTAGTGACGTTCGTCGACGAGCAGCGTCAAGAGCACCCTATTATTATCGCGCACAGGGCGCTGAAATCTCCTTTGGACACACTTTCATCCGCGCAACAAGTAGATATGAGCTTGTATCTCGCTGAAGATATTCTGATGAAGGTCGATAAAATGAGTATGGCACATGGGCTGGAAGTTCGTGCCCCTTTTCTAGACCATAAGCTCGTTGAATACAGTTTAGGTTTACCCAGTAAATATAAAAGCGATGGAGTAACAGCGAAAAAAATACTAAAAGATATCGCAGGCAACATATTGCCTCACAGGCTTATTAGTCGAAAGAAGCAGGGGTTTTCTACGCCGCTCGGCCAATGGTTACAGGATGAGTTGAACCCACTGGTTAATCAGTATCTGCTTGAAGGTGGCGGCAGCGGGTTTTTTGACAGCGAGCAGGTAAGACTATTGTGGAGAAAATTTGTTCGCCAAGAAAAGTCCCCTGAGCTCTACATTGATGTCAGTCGTCAAATCTGGGCATTATTAAGCTTTGAGATTTGGTATGACATTTACATAACAGATTCTCCTATCCAGAAGAGTGAAAAATAGCTGAAGATGCTTTCGATAGCGATACGCTAATTTAGATTTACGGAAAAAAGTCATGTGCGGCATTGTAGGTATTAGAAAACGATCTGGCGGTATTGATGAAGCGCTTCTTCGGGTCATGCGAGATAGCTTCATTTATCGCGGCCCCGATGATGCTGGCTTATGGATTGACCAAGATTCCTCTATAGGGTTAGGGCATCGCAGATTGAGTATTCTTGATACCAGTGCCTTAGGCCATCAACCGATGATTGATCAGCAGTCATATAACGTTATCGCGTTCAATGGTGAAGTTTTCAATTACATCGAAATTAAGCGAGAGCTAGAAAAACAAGGCTATAGTTTCACTACGGGCACCGATACCGAAGTGATTTTGAGCGCTTATGCGGCCTATGGCGAAGATTGTGTAGATCATTTTAATGGTATGTTTGCAATTGCTATTTGGGATACAGCTAGGCATCAGTTATTTATAGCGCGTGATCGCTTAGGAGTTAAACCATTCTACTATTCACTAACGGCTTCAGGCGATTTCTATTTTTCCTCCGAAGTTAAGGCATTACGGAAAGTCAAAGAGATCGATCGTGAATTGCAGTTAGAATTAATTGATCAGTACATGAGCTTCGGCTATATCCCAGGAGAGAATACGCTTGAAAAGGAGATTAAACGTCTATTGCCTGGGCATAAAGCCGTAGTGAAAGATGGTTCTATCAGCATTTCTAAATACTGGGATATCAATTTTGACAATAGCGAAGATCGAGGTTTTGACTATTATGTGGATAGAACGAAGCACCTACTGAATAGCGCTATTGATTTACGCCTTCGCAGCGACGTCCCTTTAGGTGTTTTTCTGAGTGGTGGACTTGATTCTAGTGCTGTAGTGGGTTTGTTGGCGGAAAGAACGACTGAGCCACTTAAAACTTTTTCTGTTGCATACGATTTTGGCAAAGAATTTGACGAGACGGAGCATGCTCGCAAAGTTTCCAAGCTATTTGGAACGGATCATCACGAATTATTTGTTACTCCTGAGCAGTTTAAATCGTTTATTCCAAGATTCACGCACTTGATGGACGAGCCAGTTACAGAGTCGGCAGCTATTTCCTTACAGTTTCTATCGCAGCTAACTAAGCAAGACGCAACCGTTGTGTTATCGGGCGAAGGTTCCGATGAGATTTTTGGTGGCTATGACCTTTACAAATACATGTCATTGATTGAGCGCTATCGCGACACTGTGGGGGGTACTGTTGCTGGCGTTGTCGGTGGGTTTTCTGCTGGTTTGTTGCCTGAAAACAATAAGTTGGCCAAATATCTTAAGCTATCTTCACAGCCCCTGGAGCAACGTTATAAGGGTATTTCAACCTATGAGAGCCGTTACAAAGAGACCTTATACCGTCCTGAATTTAAGCAGCTGTTAGAGGCTGGTAGCCATCCTAAAACAAATGAGTTTTTAGCAGAATTGTTTCAAACAACAAAAAATAAAGACGTGTTAAGTCGTATGCTCTATTTCGACACTAAAACCTGGCTTGTTGACGACTTACTTATAAAGGCTGACAGAATGAGCATGGCGGCTTCGCTGGAATTAAGAGTGCCGTTCCTAGATTATCGCTTAGTTGAGTTTGCCAGCACGATTCCATCCAAATACAAAGTAAAAAATGGAGAAGGTAAATATATTCTAAAGAAGATGATGGAAGGGATTTTACCTAACGACATTATCTATCGAAAAAAAATGGGCTTTCCTACACCTTTAAAACTAATGTTTCAAGGTGACCTTTCAGACTATGCAAGAAGTACTTTGATGTCGAGCGATACTTGTTTAAATGATTTCTTCCAGGGTGACCAAATTGGCCGTTTGCTCGATGAGCATGCAGCGGGCAAGCATGACCATCATCGGGTTTTATGGCAATTAATTGTGTTGGAAGAGTGGCTGAAAGGTTATCGGAGTATCATCTGATGGGTAAGAGACTCAAAATTTTGGCATTGAGCTTTCTTTTTCCAAATAAAAACCAGCCGTTTCACGGAGTTTTTGTACTTAATAGATTAAAAACGTTAAGTAAATATGTAGATATTAAAGTTATTAACCCCATCCCTTGGTCGCCTCTGCATCCCTTTCTAGCGCAGTATAAGAGTAGCAATGATATTCCTTCGCATGAGGTGATCGGTGGTTTGGATGTCTATCACCCCCGTTTTTTTTCTGTCCCGCGTTATTTTAAATCACGAGAGGCTGGCAGCTATTTGCGAGCTATAGAGCCGATAATTGATGAAATTAGAAAGGAGTTCGATTTCGATATCATCGATATGCATTGGACATTTCCAGATTTGCCGGCCGGTTTGGCGATGGCTGAAAAGTACCAAAAAAAAACAATGGTAACTCTCAGGGGTATGGAGGCATTTCATCTACAGGACTCTGATGATCGTAAATTACTAGTGGCTCAAGCTTTGACAAAAGTCGATGCCATTGTCGCCCTTAGCAATGAGCTTAGAGACTATGGTGATGTATTGTCGGGTGACTCCGAAAAAAGTACAGTGATATGTAACGGAGTAGACACGGATGCTTTTTATTGGATCGATCGTGAAGAGGCAAGAGCTAAACTAGGCCTGCCGACGGGAGTAGACCAAAAGATAATTCTGGGCGTGGGCTCGCTGATCCATCGCAAGGGGTTTGATTTAGTGATAGATGTCTTGCCTGAATTAGTCGCTAGATTTCACGGCTTAAGATATTACGTTATCGGCTCCGAAGGCCCAGAGGGTGACTATCGAGCTGAGCTGAAAGCTAAGGTTAAGTCCAAGGGGCTTGAGGGTGTTGTAATTTTCCATGGAGCTGTCGCTAACGATGATTTAGTGAGTTGGTACAATAGTTGTGATGTTTTTTGCCTCTCTAGTCGCGGTGAAGGTAGCCCAAATGTATTGTCTGAAGCGTTATCTTGTGGTGCTCCTGCTGTATCAACAGCGGTAGGTTCAGCGCCAGAAATTATGGCAATGGCGAATTGCACAGACTTTGTATTGCGGGGCATTGTTGATAGTGACAGTTTGAGAATACTACTTGATCGCGCGCTATGTTTAGATTTTGATCGGTCACAGGACGCAGCGGCCTATAGGAAATATGATTGGGATTGGTGTGCTAAATCCGTGATACCTGTTTATCAACAACTAATGGCACCAGAAGCTTCTTTAGATAAAGTGTAATCATGACTAATCAGCTGGAAAGAACAAGACTTTATAGCTGGATCTGGCCTAAACTTAGCTATTATAAGCAGCGCGCCAAAATGCTACTTCCGCGTTATCGGCGGTCGTTATTCAATATCGTGCAGTTGTTTGATGATCGCCAATACAGCTCCGATCTTGAGCTTACAAATAATATACGAAACTGGGTTAACACGAATAGTGTTCATTTGATTGACGAGGAGCATGATAGTTACGCATTTGATGTGCCTCAAGTAACTGAAAAACTGTGGCAACGATCTGCAGGTGAAATTCGCTCGCCCCATCTATCGTGCGGACCGCGTGCATACGCAATGAAAGAGATTGTCGACGCGATGGGAGTACAGTCTCGTATCATTGATATATTCGCTATCACTGATAGAGTGATTCGGTCTCATACTCTACTAGAGGTTTTCGATCGTCAGCAACAGTTATGGATCATGCAAGATCCCGACTTTAACGTAGTGTACAAGTACGATGACCACCGGATTTTGTCGGCATTGGAGTTAGTTAGATCCAATAAGAGCGAAGTTACATACTCAGCAGGTGGGTTTTCAATTGAGAATGAAATTAATTGTATTAATACAATAAAAAGTCTCTTTGAATTGGGTGTTTTGTATCGAGAAAGTTATATAGGTCAAAAGTCACTTTTGTTATGGAATCAAATGAATATGTCGAATGAAATTTTGGATGGAGGTAATGGATATACAATATCGAAGTATTTCTATGGGAGAGACTTTAACCCTAAGATTGAATTTCATCGATTTGAGGATGAACAATGTCACTAACAGCGTTGTTCTATGTTTTAGTATATTTTTTCGGCTTGTTTAAGGCATTACTTGGAAAACCCATTTTTGGTCTATATGCGTATTTTTTCGCGTTTTATTTGCATGCCCCGTCTCGATGGTGGGGTAAGGGCTTACCCGATGTCCGATGGTCGCTACTCGCGGCGGCGGTAACATTAGTAGCAATTTTTTTGAGGCCTAGATCGGAGAAGAAGATTTGGTTCAATTTCGTTGAAAACAAGCTGTTTTTTATGTTCGTTATATATATTGTATTTCAAACTATCTGGGCCCTTAACTTAGATATACATTTGGAATATGTTTTCTTGGTCCTCAAATTCAGCATACTTATATTCATTATCCAAAATTCAATTAGATCTGAAAAAGATCTAGTTGGGGTGTTGGTCGTCAATCTTTTAGGAGTGTGCTATTTCACTTTCTTGGGAATGACCTCACATAGTGGTGGTCGACTAGAAGGTATTGGTACGTCAGGGTTAGAAAGTGCCAATCAGTTAGGCCAGCATATGGCAACTGTACTTACGTTCTCTGCCTATTTGCTGCTTTGTGATTTTGGAAAGAAAAAATATCTCCTGATCTTGCCAATAGTTATCGCGTTGAACGGAGTTTTGCTTACGGAGAGTCGGGGAGTCATACTTAGTTTGGCTGTAGTTGGACTGTGTTCTTTATTAGTGGTCCCAGCGATGGCGAAAAAACAATACGCTTTCTATGCAATAATGGGATCATTGGCAGGTGTTGTTTTGATTGGACCACAAATAATTGAACGGTTCGATTCCATGCGAGGTTTGGGGGAAAGTGGTGAGCAAGACAGTAGCGCAGCTTCCCGGATGGTTATTATTAATGCCCAGATAGACATGTTTCTTGAACGCCCGTTATTGGGGCATGGGCACAAGGGGACTGTGTTATTGAGCAATCAATTTATCCCTGATAAATACCTAACCACTTCGGGCGGCGGTCAAGCAAGGCGCGCGTCACATAACTTTTTGTTCGCGTTATTGGTTGATCATGGCTTAATTGGTACCTCCTTGTATTTGATGATTATATTTTCATGTACGCGGAAAGTCTGGCATATTCATCGCTCGAGCAAAGATAACGATGACTCTAGAGTATTGGTGGTTGTGATCATAGGTCTTGGTCTTGCGCTTGTATGCTTTATGGTGGCTGGTATGGGCTCTAATAATAAAAAATTGGAAATCGATATTTGGTTATATGCAATGATAGCGCTTGTTTATGGAAAAATTGTACAATCCCGCTTAGAGCGAAAATTTGGGGCATCAAGTAAAAGTCAGGAAGGCATTGAAAACAGCTGAAACATTGATGGGTTAGATTTTTAGAGGTAGGCTTTACTGCGTACCAAAATTCAATTCGAATTATATTAAGGTGTAATTGTGATAGTTGATGGGCGCGTATTAGACGCTAATTCCACAAGAAAGACCAATGTTTGTATTATGGGCGGAGGGGTCGCCGGCTTGGTGCTGGCAAAGGAGTTGGCTGCAAGTTTTAAAAAAATCATCATCATTGAGTCGGGTGGCGAATACTATGATCAGGAGACTCAGGAGCTATACGCGGCAAGCACAAACAACAAGAATCATTACCCCAATTCCTTGTATTCTCGACTACGTTTTCTTGGTGGATCCAGTAATCACTGGGAAAATAATACATCACCACTGGACCCTATTGATTTTGAAAAACGTGATTGGATTGAAAATAGCGGATGGCCAGTCGATTATGATGATGTGGCGCAACACTACCCCGCTGCAGGAGAATACTGTGGTGTCAAAGATGACGGATACGATAAGAAAGTATGGTCTAAAAGACTGAATAAGGAAGATGTTTTTTCTAATTCTGTTTCGCTTGAAACGGGAATAGCTAAGGCAGCAAGGCCATCTACACGATTCTATAACAGTTATGGAAAAGAGATAGCGGCATTGCCATCAATTGAAATAATCACCAATGCCAATGCGGTTGATGTTGAATTTGACGAGAACACGAAAAATATTAGTAAAGTATATTTCGAATCTATACCCGGTATTCGACATGAGGTTAGCACTGATCTTTGTGTTATGTGTTTGGGGGGTATAGAAAATGCCAGAATGTTGTTGGCGTTTAATGAAAAATATGACCACAGGCTAGGTAATCGCTATGATAATGTTGGTCGGTACTTCATGGATCATCCGGTAGTCAGAGCTGCTCAGTTTTATGCCCACGACATGTCTCGTTATACACTGTATAAGACTACTGATTTGGTTGACAGAATTGTATTGGGATTTTGGAAGCTGCGGGCCGATACGCTTGCTGCCAATAAACTAAATAATATCCGAATGCCGTTGGTTTCAGCCACTAATTATACAATGTCCGATGGTATATCTTCTCACCATATTCTTAAAGATGCTCTCAGCAACGGAGAATTACCAGAAGATTTTGGCTCGCATCTTCTTAATTTCGTGAGAGATTTTGATATGGTGGCAGAGGCAGTGTCCCGGAGAAAATTTGGTACGAAAATATTTGATCATGCTGATGAAATTGCTGCTTACCAAATGCCCATTATGATGGAACAAACACCACACAGGGATAATCGTATAAAATTGGGCGATTCTAAAGACCGGTTTGGGATTCGTAGAATAGAAATAGAATGGCAGCTTAAAGAGGACGATAAAGAAAAATTTTGGCAGGCGCTAACTTTGGTTGCAAACGAAGTAGGGGCTAATTCGCTGGGTAGAATACGGTTGCTACAAGAACGTTCCGAGAGGATATGGGGTGATCAGTTAGGGTTTGGTCATCATCATATGGGGACAACCCGAATGTGTCACAATTATAAAGATGGAGTTACCGACGCTACGCAAAAGGTGTTTGGTACCAATAATCTTTTTGTAGCAGGTAGTTCTGTTTTTCCTACAGGTGGGCATGTTCCGCCAACGCTTACCATTGTTGCAATGACTATTCGATTGGCCAAATATATTTCTAGGGAGTTCGCTCGTGGTTGATCAGTTGAGAAGACAGTTCATAGCGGCTGCGGTAGGCAGTTGCGTTTTTAGTAGCGTGCCGATGTTAAGCGATTCTTTTGGCCAACATACAAAACAGAAGAAAACACTTGTAGTTGATGAGTATTTGTATATCTACAAGCATTGGATGAATGAAGTTGGACTCGAGCCAGCTGACTATCTAATCAGTAGAGGCATAACAACATTAACAAATAGAGAAAATGTAAGAGAGTATGTTACCGCCGATTTTTCGACGGCAAACACAATGAACATACAAGGCTATATACTTAGCAAGGTTGAAGTGGCAATAATGGGTAGTATAGGTAAGAATTTTTCGTAGTTAAGCAGCCAGATTTTTTAGCGTTAAATCGACGGCATATTTTGGATCCGATTACAATTTTGTAGTTTATATGTGGAATTGGCCCTAGTGATTTAGTCTGCCGAGCGTGTTGTGACAAAGGTAGCCGAAATTGATTCACTGAAACATTTTCCCTCAACGCCTACCAGTGTTGGTCCCGCTAAGTAAGTAAATGATCTTGATTAGGTGACTTATGGGCGCAGTCAGCTGTAGAAGATATGCAAGTTTATTTTCAACTACCGGCCTCGATATAGAAAATGAAATTAGTTACACTAATATGGGAGCTTGGTTTACTGAGTTTGACGTTGCTATCGATATAGCTATACAGGATGCCCGACTTTGGCGTCCTGACGCGAGAAAGCGCTAATAGACAGCGCCATTGATTGTACGAAGTTGAGTTATTTTTCTTGGCAAGATTGTAGTTCTGGAATAATGCGTATCAATTTAAAAGTATTGAGTAGTAGTAAAGAAAGGTTTTGTGATCGATGATCAGTCAGGTATAAGGCGCTTCATGGTTGAGGGAGCGGGTTGGATCATGCTGTTTAAGGCGGTAAATCGTGGCATTGGCCTAATTAGTACGATGATCCTTGCGCGCCCGCTAGTACCAGAAGACTATAGCATTGTTGCTATGGCTATGTCGGTAAGCGCCGAGTAATTTATTGGAATAGCTGTAGGTTTTTTGGAGAGTTAGGCGCTGAAGGTTTTCACTTTCTCTTTTTTCTAACTGTTGATCATAACACTTTATGAGTAGTGAATATTTAGACTATGCAGTTTGATAGCTAAATTTTTTGGAGGGTTAGATGAATAAAAAATGTGCAGAACTTAAGTCTGTTTTTATCATTGGGGCTGCAAAATGCGGGACTACAGCTCTGGCGGATATGCTAGATAAATCTGATAAAATCGCTCTCTGTACACCAAAGGAGCCTGATTTTTTTTCAGAAAGAATAAATGACAAAGGTCTAGATTGGTATCTTTCATTATTCAGCACTAATGAGGCTACGGAGGCTCGATTGGATGCTTCGGTATGTTATTCAGCGGGATGGGGCGAAAGTAGCGAGGTTATTGCTAAAAAAATATTTGCTTATGATCCGGATGCCTATATCATTTATTTGGTAAGAGATCCTGTTTTGAGAGCATGGTCATCTTATTGGCATGATGTTAGAAATTTGAAATCTGCTGAAGGTGCATCGTCCAGAACCATTATGTTCGATAGCAAATATACTCATATAAGTGCTGGTAAGTATTATGAAAGAGTCCGGGAGTATCTAAAATATTTCCGTCGCGAACAGATACTTATTCTTAAACAGGACGAGATAATTAGCGACTCACGAAATCTATTGTCCAAGATCGAAGTACTGACAGGCATCGATTCTTTGATTGCCCTCGAAGACGTTAGTGGCAGAAGGGTAAATTCATCTTACCGGTTTAATATAATGGGGCGGCTTCTTTCTAGTGTTCTCCCAATAGATGTAGTTAAAAAAATGGCGCATTTTAGTAGTCGAAATTTACCTGCCTCAATCAATCGGTACCTTAGAGGCGCGCTTTCGAATCCGGTCCCAATCTTGCCAGACGGACTAGCCGCTGAATTGGTTAATATTTTTTCGGCAGATACTAGGCAGCTATATGAGGAATTTCAAGTAGACGTTAGATCTAGTAAGTTTTGGCATATGGAATAGATTGCTAGACGGGGCTGACTTAGTCGAGTGCTCTGTGATTTAGCTCACATAAGCAAGTAATGATGCCCGCCTTGTTCGTTTAGATGTTGCAATAACCATTCCCTAAGTTCAAGATGACGTTGTTAACTGATTTACTATAGTGTGGGTAGACGGATATGAAAAATTCAAATTATACAGTCGCTCAAATTGCGATTTCGGTAACGTGCTTTTTGTCAGCCTCATTTGTATATGCAAAAGAGGAATTGAACACGTATAAGCTTGAGGGGTTTGAATCTGAGAACTTTGTTGTGAGGCCTCGCAGTGATGGCTATAACCGTTGGGAATGGGGCTTTCCGAACTCCGATAATGGTGGTCGTACACGTAATGGGGAAGTAAATTTTACTGATAAATACGCATACGATGGCAAACAGTCTTTAGAAGCTATAATTCTATCGTTAGATCCTGATATTTCAAATACGACAAATGTGCAAAATATCTTTGCTCATTATTATCCCTACGATGAGGATAAGTTAGAGTATAGATATATACACGAGCAGGAAGCATTTAAGGGGAAATTAGGTTATCAGCTTGGCTCATATAATCGGTTGAGATTCTGGATACGGATTCCCAAGGCCAATGTGCAGTCTGAAGTCAAGCAAACAAATTTCCATTTTGGGACTTATGTTAGAAATACGGGACAGCCCAGAAAGAGCTCTGAATCTGATAATGGCCACTTTTATCATTATTATAATTTACCAAGCTTAGATGGAGTATGGCATCAAGTAATTGTTGATACACATCCAAGTCATCAGAGAGGCTTTAGCGGTTCCATAGAGCATGGTGATAAAGAGTACCCATTTGGTTCCGGTGAAAAGTATTTTGACTTGATGACCCGGTTCTACGTTCAAGTCAAAAGTAAGCCAACTACTTACCCAACTGCTTACTATATAGATGGGCTTGAGTTCTATAATGACCCAAATCCAGAGAATATAGATCAAATATATTCCTTACATGGTAGTTATTCTCCTGTTATTGATTCAATACTCGTGGGGTGGCTGCGTAATAAAAATGAGGATTCCGTTAAGCACGAGGTTCGTTATTCATATACAGATATTCATGATGTCGGCTGGGATGCGGCTATTACGGCCCCAGATGGGATAGTTTCTCCCCCAGGTATGGGTGGGTATAATGGTATGGAATATTCGACGAACAAGATAAATACGAGTGGAAAATCGGTTGTGTATATCGCAATAAAACCACAAAATTCGAACCTGTTTAGACAGATTGCTATACCAGTCAGTGGCGGGCCAGGCGATCCATTGATAAGTCCTCCCAATTCGCCAGGTTCGTTACAGGTTATATTGAATTAATCCACACTGACGGTGATGAGGATCTCAGCGAAAGGGGTGGTTGTAGCGTTCACTTACTCAGTTTGAATTGCCCCGGTATTGTCGGCGACTAATTTTTGTCAGGGGATTAGCTGATGAACAGTCGACCCGGATATTCAAAAGGATTACATGAACGCGCAGTCCAATCGATCCTGACCGGCTAACATGATTACTCATCTCACTGGGCTGCCATTCAATCACTCGGTTCAAAAATTGGCTGGCGCCCGGTGATTTTAAAGGTATGGCGGAGGAATATGGCAATCATTGGTACGGCGCTGACCTTTCCCCCAGATTAACACCACAGCCGCAATGAGATTCCAATCATAATTCACGCTTCTTTTTTTGCAAAATCCACCGGCGATTTATAGTCCAGTGAACTGTTTCGTCAAAGGTTGTTATAGCGTTTTTTCAACTTGCCAATCGCATGACGGGCCTCGTCAAGTGGTTGGAACCAATGCTGATTCAAACGCTCATTTCTAAATTCCTCATTCAGACTCTCACAAAAAGAATTCTGAGTAGGCTGCTATGCTGTATACAGCTCAACTTCACCTTCGTTCCTTTACTGCAGAAAAACATCGGCTTGTAGTGGTCAAATAAAACTGGCCACGGTTTAGTAGCCAATCCGGTACGATTTCTCAGCTGCATTTGGACTTACGCCACGATTATGTTGGTGTGGCCTTGTTTGACTGTAATAGCCAGCCAGATATTCTTTTATTGATTGTTGGGCTTCGGTAAAGCTTCGATAACCCAGCGCTGGAATCCACTCCGTTTTTACATTTCTAAAAAAATCTCGTCGTTGGCGGATTATTCCAGCAGCTCCCTCGACGATTTATGCTATGTGCGATTATCACCTTCGCAGCTATTCGGCATTTCATTTATGGTACAGACACTTTCTCAATGGCTCTGGCCTGATCATTCGATTGACTATACTCGCGTAAAATATTTTGGAAGCTAATTCTGAATCCCGCTAAATATGCTAAGTCAAGCGGTACAGGAACGCCTGTGATGGCGGTGAGCAGGAATGCTTTAGTTCGTTTGTGGGTGCACGAATATACTTTCCTTGCTCGGCATCAATTAATCTGGATCTGATTTCGCGTATCATCTCGTTTCTTTGAGATTTGATCTAAGGATTTGAAATGACAGGGGTTAAATCACGTTGCAGGTTTTGTGGGGCTCCTCTAGAACATTGTTTTATCGATTTAGGCGTCTCTCCGTTATGTCAAACACACATTAAGCCCGAGCAGTTACAGGAGATGGAGTCGTTTTATCCTTTGTACACTTATGTGTGTACAAGCTGCTTTTTAGTTCAGCTTAATCAATTTGTCTCTCCATCTGAGATATTCAGTGATTATGATTATTTCTCCTCTTTTTCATCCAGCTGGGTAAAACATGCGCAAAACTATGTAGATATGATAACGGAGCAATTATCTCTTGGGCCAAATAGCCTCGCGGTAGAAATTGCGAGTAATGATGGTTATCTACTGCAGCATTTTGTAGCCAAAGATATTCCTGTTTTGGGTATTGAGCCTGCTGCAAATGTTGCAGCAGCAGCGGCAGAGAAGGGGGTTCGCTCTACGGTACGCTTTTTTGGTGAGCAGACAGCCCTTTCGGTACGTGAAGAATTTGGTCCTGCTGATTTACTTTTAGGTAACAACGTATTGGCACATGTACCGGATATTAATGATTTCGTCAAAGGTATGAAGATACTCTTGGGTGATCGTGGGACGATTACTATGGAATTCCCGCATTTATTAAAACTGATCGACGAGAACCAATACGACACAATTTACCATGAGCACTTTTCGTACCTTTCTCTCTATGCCGTTGAACAGATATTCTCTGCGGCGGGGTTGAGTATTTTTGATGTGGAAGAATTATCGACTCATGGCGGATCACTCCGAATTTGTGCCCGGCACAGCAGTGACGTAAGCCGGCCTGAAACTGACAGATTGACACAATTGCGTCAGTATGAAATTGATCGAGGAATTAACGGCCTTGATTTGTATCGTGGTTTTGAGGAAAGCGTCAAAGAAAGTAAGCGCGACCTGCTGGAATTTTTGATTAACGCGAAGCGTCAAGGTAAGCAGATCGTGGGCTACGGAGCTCCAGGCAAAGGCAACACTTTGTTAAATTATTGCGGTATACGTCGGGATTTTTTGGATTACACCGTGGATAAAAGCCCACAAAAGCAAGGTAAATATACACCGGGTTGCCGGATACCGATTTTAGATCCTGCTGTCATTAAAGATACAAAGCCTGATTATGTGCTTATTTTGCCCTGGAATTTGCAAAAAGAGATTTCCCGTGAGCATGCTTATATAAAAGAGTGGGGTGGGCAGTTTGTCGTTCCCATTCCAAAAGTTCGAGTGTTGAATTAGTCGGCCACCATGGCGGTGACTGTATCGGCAATATGGAGAGATGAAGTTAATCCAGGGGACTCTATGCCATACAGATTAACCCACTGTGATATGCCTGTATCTGCTGGTGATTGCAGTATAAAATCCTGCGGTTCGCCGCCCGCTTTAGATAACTTGGGCCGTATACCCGCGTAGTCAGGGCTGAGTGAGTTATCTGGAAGATCAGGCCAGTAGCTGCGAATTGCTTGATAAAACCCCTCGCTGCGGTTGGTGTCCTGCTGGTAATTTATATCGTCTATCCACTCCACGTCGGGGCCAAATTTCGCTTTACCCTGTATGTCGAGTGTTAAATGTACACCCAGTCCCATTTTTTCGGGGATTGGATAAATAAGATGGCTGAATGGTGAGCGGCCGTTGTATTTGAAGTAATTGCCACGGGCGTAGTAGGTTTCGGGAATGTGTTCGGGTTTGAAGCCGTCAATACTTTTTGTTAATTGGCTGGCGAACAAGCCAGCAGCGTTAATGACAGTGTTGGCGCTAATGGTAAACTGTTGCTGATCGGTGGCAATATCCAGATGGTGCTGTTTGTGGCCAGCCCTTCCACCGACTACCCGATGCTTTAACATCAAGTGGCCTCCGTGGCGCTCTACTTCGCCCTGTAATGAGAGCATGTAGGCATGCGAGTCAATAATGCCGGTGGAGGGAGAGAACAACCCAGCTTTAACGGCCAGTGCCGGTTCGCGTTGGTGAATTTCATCGACATGCATAAACTCTACATCAGTAACCCGGTTGATGTGAGCCCGTTTTCTGATGGCGTGTAATTGCTCGACCTGTTGGCTGTTAGTAGCAACAATCAGTTTTCCGCAGCGTTTGTAGGGCACACCGAATTCTTCGCAGTATTGATACAGGGATGGTTTACCTGCCACGCAGTATTGAGTTTT
>Ga0206127_1002680_pt1 | contig 17313 bp, 10 predicted proteins | sample Helgoland_Spring_6_FD_148646 | JGI IMG/M metagenome (GOLD analysis project Ga0206127, IMG submission 148646) | Pelagic subsurface seawater microbial communities from Kabeltonne, Helgoland, North Sea - Helgoland_Spring_Bloom_20160419_1 | ecosystem: Environmental > Aquatic > Marine > Epipelagic ...
AAGAAAACAACCAATTTCCCTATTGATTATTCGGTAGTCTAACAAGGTTTTCATTGTTCAAAATGCATTTATAGGTATTCTAAATTGGAATTTCGAAAAAGTGACTAGGCTTTTTTTAAAATAGGTTTTTACCAATTATCTTTCAGGCTTATTAAGATTAAACCAGAAATAATTTTTAAGTATGTTAGAAAAGCAAGGACTTTATTTACCCGAGTTTGAACACGACAATTGTGGTGCAGGATTTATATGCAGTTTGACAGGTAAACGATCCAATGACATTATTCATAAAGCATTAGAAATTTTAGTAAAACTAGAACACAGAGGGGCGGTTAGCTCTGATGGTGTGACTGGGGATGGCGCAGGAATTCTTATCGATATTCCTCATGAATTTTTTAAAGCATATTGTGATTTCGAATTGCCAGAAGCTGGTGACTATGCGGTTAGTAATGTTTTTTTACCAAGAAAAGAAAACCAAAGAGCCTATTGTGTAGAAGTTTTTGAAACCGAAATTAAAAACCAAGGACTGCATATTTTAGGTTGGAGAGAAGTTCCTGTTAATAGTGATGTGTTAGGAGAAATAGCCAAAACAACTGAGCCTTTTGTAATGCAAGTATTTGTTGGAAAATCAGACCCAAAACAATCGGAGTTTGATTTTAACTTGAAATTGTTTGCAGCACGGAAAATATCAGAACATACAATATATGACTCTAAGTTATCAGAATCAAAATTCTTTTACCTTCCAAGTCTCTCAACAAAAATTATCATTTTTAAAGGCTTACTAAAGCCAGAACATATCAATGAATATTATCTGGATCTTTTCAACTCTGCCTTAGACACCCGATTGGCGCTTGTTCACCAACGTTTTTCAACCAACACCTTCCCGACCTGGGATTTGGCACAGCCCTTTCGATATATATGTCATAATGGAGAAATCAATACCCTAAGAGGAAATGTCTCACGTATGTATTCTAGAGAAGAAATCATAAAAAGTGATGCTTTTGGAGAGGACATCAAAAAAATAATTCCCACAATTCTAAAAGGAAAATCGGATTCAGCAACCCTAGACATGGTGGTCGAATTATTATTAATGACCGGCCGCTCACTTCCTGAAGTCATGATGATGTTAGTCCCTGAAGCTTGGGAAAAAAATCCAGACATGTCCGATTCTAAAAAGGCATTTTACGAATATAATTCTTGTCTAATGGAGCCATGGGATGGTCCTGCATCGATCCCTTTTACCGATGGAAATTTCATTGGAGCTGTTTTAGACCGAAATGGACTCAGACCGTCTCGATATACAGTAACTAAAAACGGGAATGTCATCATGTCCTCTGAAACAGGAGTGGTGGATATTGAGCCAGAAGAAGTTGAATTCCACGGACGCTTAGAACCAGGAAAAATGTTTCTTGTAGATATGAATGAAGGGCGTATCGTAAACGATGAAGAAATCAAAGAAAAAATCGCAGCGAAACAACCGTACAGAAAATGGCTGAACGAAAACTTAGTACATTTAAAAGACATCTCTGCCAAAAAAGGTCCTATTAAATATGACGAGGTGGATTTAAAGAAACGAGAAGTTGCTTTTGGATACACCAAAGAGGATCTAAATACCATTATCCGCCCAATGGCACAGTTAGGGAAAGAACCGATAGGCTCTATGGGTAGTGATACACCAATTGCTGTTTTGTCCGAACGCCCTCAACTGATTTACAATTATTTCAAACAAATCTTTGCGCAAGTAACCAATCCTCCATTAGATGGAATACGTGAAGAATTAATTACAGACATTAGTTTAACTCTTGGAAGCGACACCAATATTTTTGATATCAATTCTGAGGCATGTAAAAAGCTAAAAATTCAAAACCCTGTAATTTCAAAGCACGATTTAGATAAAATCAGAAATTATGACACAAACCCAAACTTCAAAGTAGAATCTATTTCGATGCTGTATGAAGTAAATCGTGGCTTAAACGAATTAGAAAGTGCACTCGAAGTCTTGGTAAACAAAGCGTCCAAAGCAATCGATGAAGGCGCGAATATTATTATTTTATCCGATCGATTTGTAGATGAAAATCATGCGCCAATTCCGGCCCTTTTAGCCTGTTCCTATGTGAACCATGCGTTGCATAAACTCAACAAACGCTCAAGAATCAGTTTGATTATAGAATCTGCAGAACCAAGAGAAGTTCATCATTTTGCACTCTTATTTGGTTTTGGAGCAAGCGCAGTGAACCCATATATCGTCAATGAAATTGTTGAAAAACAAATTAAAGACTCTGAAATCTCAGATTTAGAATACCTCACTGCGATTAAAAATTACAATAAAGCGATCGGAAAAGGCATCTTGAAAGTGATGAATAAAATCGGTATTTCTACACTTAATTCATACCGAGGGTCTCAATTATATGAGTGTGTTGGAATCAATTCAAACACCGTTGAAAAGTATTTTCCAAATACGCCAACTCGAATTCAAGGAATTGGGTTGATAGAAATTGAAAAAGAAATTGTAAAACGACATAAAAAAGCCTTCAATCCGAATATTGAATCAGATATTGAAATTGGTGGCGAATACAGATGGCGACGTGGACAGGAAAAACACATGTTTAATCCACTAACCGTTGCAAAACTTCAAGAATCAGTTCGTACGAATAAAGCCTCTACTTTTAAAGAATACTCAGAGCTCGTTGACGACCAATCCAAGCGACTTATGACCATCAGAGGTTTGTTTGAATTTGATCAATTTGATCCCATCTCAATTGATGAGGTTGAACCTTGGACCGAAATCGTAAAACGATTCAAAACAGGCGCCATGTCTTATGGGTCTATTAGTAAGGAAGCCCACGAAAACTTAGCGGTTGCCATGAATAGAATTGGCGGAAAAAGTAATTCTGGTGAAGGAGGAGAAGATGAAGATCGTTTCTATAAAAATGCACAAGGAGATTGGAGAAACTCAGCGATTAAGCAAGTTGCCTCTGGACGATTTGGAGTGACTTCAAATTACTTAACCAGTGCCAATGAAATTCAAATAAAAATTGCACAAGGCGCAAAACCTGGTGAGGGCGGTCAATTACCTGGTCCAAAAGTAAACCGCGAAATTGCAAAAACAAGAAACTCAACTCCCTATGTAGGATTGATTTCACCACCACCACACCACGATATTTATTCTATTGAAGATTTATCACAACTAATATACGATGTAAAATCCGCTAATAGAACGGCTCGAGTGAATGTTAAATTGGTGTCAGAAATTGGTGTCGGAACCGTGGCAGCTGGAGTAGCAAAAGCCAAAGCAGACGTAGTATTAATCTCTGGTTTTGATGGCGGTACAGGAGCGTCACCATTGACCTCTTTAAAACACGCAGGACTTCCTTGGGAATTAGGAATTGCCGAAGCACAACAAACATTGGTGATGAATAATTTGAGAAATCGAATTGTTTTGGAATGTGATGGGCAGTTAAAAACCGGACGTGACGTTGCGATTGCATGTCTATTAGGTGCTGAAGAGTTTGGTTTTGCAACCGCTCCTTTAGTCGCTTCGGGATGTATTATGATGCGAGTTTGCCATTTAAATACCTGTCCTGTAGGAATCGCAACTCAGAACCCAGAATTGCGTAAAAAATTCAAAGGAAAACCAGAGCACGTGGTGAATTATATGTATTTCGTAGCGCAAGAATTGCGTGAAATCATGGCACAATTAGGCTTTAAAACCGTTGATGAAATGGTGGGTCAGGTTCAAAAATTAAACCGCAATAAAGCCATTGAACATTACAAAGCTTCAGGTGTTGATTTAACACCTATTCTACATAAAGTTGAAGTCGCAGACGATGTAAAGTTATACAACACTGAGGAGCAAGATCACAACCTCGATGTCCATTTAGATTTCAAAATAATCAAACAAGCACATCAAGGAATTTTTAGAAGACAACGCACACATTTGAAGCTTCCAATTACAAATATTGACAGAGCTGTTGGAGCGATTTTAAGTAATGAAATCTCAAAAATTTATGGCGCAGATGGCTTGCCACAAGACACCATAAACATAGATTTTAATGGTTCTGCAGGACAAAGTTTTGGAGCTTTTACAACCAAAGGGGTGACCATGACCGTTCATGGAAACACCAACGATTATCTAGGAAAAGGATTGTCGGGTGCAAAACTAATCATCAAAGTTCCTGAAACAAGTACAATTGTTCCAGAAGACAATATCATCACAGGAAATGTAACACTCTATGGCGCAACAGCTGGAGAAGTTTATATCAACGGAAAAGCTGGCGAACGTTTTTGTGTTCGTAACTCAGGTGCTAAAGCCGTTGTTGAAGGAATTGGGGACCACGGTTGTGAGTACATGACTGGAGGTATTGCGGTAATTCTTGGAAGTGTTGGAAGAAATTTTGGAGCAGGAATGAGTGGCGGAATTGCCTATGTCCTAGATTCCGATAACACATTTACTCACAATTGTAATGGTGCCGATTTAAATATCGACCCAATCGAATTTGAGGAAGACGTAAATCAACTACGAACCTTAATCGAAAATCATTTTGTGGCGACGTCAAGTCCATTAGCAAAACGGATTTTAGAAGACTGGGAGGCAATGCTTCCTAAATTCAAAAAAGTACTGCCAGAAGAATACAGACAGGCGTTATTAAGATTAGAAAAAGAACAACTAGAAACAGTTTAAGGATGGGAAAGATCACAGGATTTTTAGAGTTTGAGCGTCAGGACGAAACCTATGAAGCGCCAAAAGAAAGAATAAAAAACTACAAGGAATTTACAATTCCATTAGAAACATCTAAATTAAAAGAACAAGGTGCACGCTGTATGGATTGCGGAATTCCGTTTTGTCATAGCGGCTGTCCACTTGGAAATTTAATACCAGATTTTAACGATAAAGTTTACAAAGGCAAATGGAAAGAAGCGGCAGAAATTTTACATTCTACCAATAATTTTCCAGAATTTACAGGCAGATTATGTCCGGCACCATGCGAAGAAGCATGTGTTTTAGGAATCAATGAAGACCCTGTAAGTATTGAAAACATCGAAAAAAACATTGTTGAAACTGCCTTTACGGAAGGCTGGATCACAGCACAACCACCAAAGGTAAGAACCGATAAAACAGTTGCTGTGATAGGCTCTGGACCTGCTGGACTTGCTGCGGCACAACAGTTAAATAGAGCAGGGCATTCCGTCACTGTTTTTGAACGCGACAAAAAAGTAGGAGGATTATTACGCTATGGAATTCCAGATTTTAAAATGGAAAAAAATGTGATTGATCGTCGCCTTAAAGTCTTGGAAGAAGAAGGAATCCTCTTTAAAACCAATGCACATGTTGGTGAAAACATAGATGCAAATCAATTAAAATCAGATTTTGACGCCGTAGTATTATGTGGTGGGGCAACTGTAAAACGAAACATTCCAATACCAGGTGCAGATTTAAAAGGCGTTCATCAAGCAATGGAGTTTTTAAAACTGAACAACCAGTATGTGGATGGGTTGGTAGATTTTAAAGACATTGTATCAGCGAAAGGCAAAAACGTTATTGTAATAGGTGGAGGAGATACAGGCTCCGATTGTATTGGAACGTCCAACCGTCATGGTGCAACATCTGTTACGAATTTTGAAATTTTATCGAAACCCTCAGAAGGACGTCCTGCAAATCAACCGTGGCCCTATTGGCCAATGAAGCTAAAGACAACCTCTTCACATCAAGAAGGAGTAGAACGATTTTTTAGCATCTCTACCAAAGAATTTATTGGAGATGATAAAGGCAACTTAAAAGCCTTAAAAACCGTTGAGGTTGAATGGATTTTTAAAGAAGGTGAACGTCCACAATTAAATGAAGTTCCAAATTCTGAAAAACTTTGGGATTGTGATTTAGTATTATTGGCACTAGGATTTACAGGTGCTGAAAAAACATTGGCAGATCAATTTGGTTTAGAAATGGATTTTAGAACCAACATCAAAGCCACCACTAAAGATTATGTTACGAATGTACCCGGTATATTTGTAGCAGGAGACATGCGACGCGGACAATCCTTAATTGTTTGGGCTATCTCTGAAGGAAGACAGGCGGCACACCACGTAGATGCTTATTTGATGGGCAGTTCCGTATTGCCTCTAAAAGACGATAGTGACTTGCCACGTGTTTAATATTATTTTGAGCACTGAACGTCATACAATATGTGGGGTAACTATCTAAAAAACAATAGTTTAACAGCAACTCTAAACAGTTGAGTTTAGATCATTTAAAGAGATAATCTCCCCGCTAACTGCGTAAAAATATAATTTCGACACATGAAACAACTAAACAAATACAGCCGAACGGTAACTCAAGACCCAACACAGCCAGCAGCGCAAGCAATGCTACATGCCATAGGGCTTACTAAAGAGGATTTCGAAAAACCCTTGGTTGGAATTGCAAGTACAGGTTATGAAGGCAACCCTTGTAACATGCACCTCAATGATTTAGCCAAGTTGGTAAAAGAAGGCACTTTAAACAAAGAAGTTGTAGGGCTTATTTTTAACACGATAGGTGTGAGCGATGGAATTTCAATGGGAACACCAGGAATGCGTTTCTCTTTACCCTCAAGAGATATCATTGCAGATTCCATGGAAACTGTTGTTCAAGCAATGAGTTATGATGGATTGATCACGGTTGTGGGTTGCGACAAAAACATGCCAGGCGCTTTAATGGCCATGATTCGGGTTGACAAGCCTGCCATTTTGGTATATGGAGGAACGATTGATTCGGGATGTCATAATGGAAAAAAACTAGATGTTGTTTCCGCATTTGAAGCTTGGGGAAGTAAAGTAGCAGGCACAATGTCTGAGTCTGAATTCGATCAAATTGTAGAGAAAGCGTGTCCAGGAGCTGGGGCTTGTGGAGGGATGTACACTGCTAATACAATGGCCTCTGCCATTGAAGCACTTGGAATGGCCTTGCCTTTTAACTCCTCTAATCCAGCAACAGGCGAAGAAAAAAAGAACGAAGCAATTAAAGCAGGAGAAGCCATGCGCATATTGCTCGAAAAAGATATAAAGCCATCAGATGTTATCACCAAAAAATCCCTTGAAAATGCCATTCGACTTGTGACCATTCTAGGCGGTTCTACCAATGCAGTTCTCCATTTTTTAGCCATCGCAAGAGCATCCCAAATAAAATTTACACTTGAAGATTTTCAAAGAATTAGTGATAGCACCCCATTTTTAGCAGATTTGAAACCCAGTGGAAAATACCTAATGGAAGATGTACACCGTGTTGGAGGAATTCCAGCCGTGATGAAATACTTATTAAACAAAGGACTCCTTCATGGAGATTGTTTGACTGTGACCGGAAAAACAATTGCTGAAAATTTATCTGAAGTACAAGATCTTTCTGAAGGTCAAGATGTAATCAAAACAATTGAAGAGCCAATCAAAACTTCAGGACATTTACGAATGCTTTATGGAAATTTAGCATCCGAAGGAAGTGTCGCTAAAATTACAGGAAAAGAAGGCTTGAAATTTAGAGGACCTGCAAAAGTTTTTGAAGGAGAATACGATGCTAATGACGGCATTCGTGATGGAAAAGTTCATAAAGGCGATGTAGTTGTCATTCGTTACGAAGGTCCTAAAGGAGGACCTGGAATGCCAGAAATGTTAAAACCAACGGCAGCTATTATGGGCGCTGGTTTAGGAAAAGATGTCGCTTTAATTACTGATGGACGTTTTTCAGGCGGTACACACGGATTTGTTGTGGGCCATATTACACCAGAAGCACAAGAAGGTGGAGTGATAGCTCTGGTAAAAGATGGAGATATCATCACTATCGATGCCGAAACAAATTCAATTCTTCTTGAGGTTTCTGAAAAAGAACTTAAAGAACGAAAAGCCCAGTGGAATGCACCCGATCTTAAAGTATCTAGAGGGGTATTATATAAATATGCAAGAACGGTTTCATCGGCATCTGAAGGGTGTGTAACCGATGAATTTTAAAATATAATTATGGAAACAGTAACCTCCAAACAAAAGGAATACTTAGAGCAACCAAAAGAACGTATTTCAGGAAGTGAAGCGATTGTAAGATGTTTATTAGCCGAAGGCGTAGAGGTTTTATATGGTTATCCTGGCGGAGCTATTATGCCCGTGTATGATGAACTCTATAAATATGAAGGCAAAATAAACCACGTGCTTACAAGACACGAACAGTGTGCCGCTCATGCTGCTCAAGGCTATGCCCGTATTTCTGGAAAAGTAGGTGTTGCTATGGCCACTTCGGGACCCGGTGCAACCAATTTAATTACAGGAATAGCAGACGCACAAATAGACTCAACACCCATTGTATGTATTACAGGGCAAGTGCCATCGCATTTGTTAGGGAGTGATGCGTTTCAGGAAACAGATATTGTTGGAATTTCTACCCCTGTTACCAAGTGGAATCACCAAATCACAAAAGCATCTCAAATCCCAGAAGTGATTGCTCGTGCTTTTTATATTGCTAGAAGTGGTCGTCCAGGACCTGTTTTAATTGACATTACAAAGGATGCCCAATTCGAAGAATTTGACTTCCAATACAAAAAATGTACAGGTGTTCGTAGCTATAAGCCTGTTCCAGAAATAGATGAAAATTCTATTACCGCTGCCGCTACGCTTATCAATTCTGCCAAAAAACCGATGATTGTTTGGGGTCAAGGCGTGATTCTTGGGAAAGCCGAAGAAGAATTGAAGGCTGTGATTGAAAAAACGGGGATCCCATCCGCATGGACCATTTTGGGCGCTTCAGCAATTCCTACCGCACACCCATTAAATGTTGGGATGGTTGGAATGCATGGAAATTATGCTCCTAACGTGCTGACAAATGAATGTGACGTATTGATCGCAATTGGAATGCGATTCGACGATCGTGTGACAGGAAAATTAGACGAGTATGCAACACAAGCCAAAATTGTTCATTTTGAAATCGATCCCGCAGAAATTGATAAAAATGTAAAAACAGATGTCGCAGTTTTGGGAGATGCCAAAGCAAGTTTGAAAAAATTAGTATCATTGCTAAATACTAATTCACATCCAGATTGGTTGCAGAAATTTAAGGATCTATATACTATTGAATACGATAAAGTGATCAAAAATGACCTTCATCCAACAGCCAAAGGCCTTACTATGGGCGAAGTACTTAAAGAAATAAACAGTCAAACCAAAGGCGAAGCAGCGATTGTTACAGATGTGGGGCAACATCAAATGATTGCCTGTCGTTATGCGGACTTTAACGTTAGTAAAAGCAACATCACCTCCGGTGGTCTCGGCACTATGGGCTTTGCATTGCCAGCAGCAATTGGTGCTAAAATGGCGGCTCCAGAAAGGGAAGTTGTTGCGATTATTGGTGACGGCGGATATCAAATGACAATCCAAGAGTTAGGCACTATTTTTCAGAACAAAGTTCCTGTGAAAATAGTCGTATTGAATAACGAGTTTTTAGGAATGGTACGTCAATGGCAACAACTATTTTTTGATAAGCGTTATGCCTCAACCGAAATGGTGAACCCTAACTTTGTGGCGATTGCACAAGGCTATTATATAGAAGCAAAAAAAGTAACCAAAAGAGAGAATCTGGCAGCGGCAGTAAAAGAAATGATCGCCAGTGATGAACCGTACTTCTTAGAAGTTTGTGTAGAAAAAGAAAACAACGTATTTCCAATGGTTCCATCGGGAGCATCGGTTTCAGAGATAAGATTAGAATAAGAATGGGAACAGAAAAACAACTTTATACAATTTCAATATATACTGAAAACAATATAGGATTGCTCAATCGTATTTCAGCAATTTTTCAGAGAAGACACATCAACATTGAAAGTATCAATACCTCTGTTTCAGAAATTGAAGGTGTATCGCGATTCACTATTTTGGTGAGTATGACCGAAGATCAAATCAAAAAGATTCTTGGGCAAATTGAAAAACAAGTGGAGGTTATAAAAGCCTATTACCACAACGAAGAAGATACGATTTATCAAGAATCATGCTTGTTTAAAATTAAATCAGACTTATTGTTTGAAGAGCGTCAAATTCAAAATATAATCAAAGAAAGCAATGCACGAATCGTTACTGTAAACAAAGAGTTTTTTGTACTTGAAAAATCGGGACGCAGAAGTGAACTAGAACAATTACACAGAGAATTAAGCGCATTCGGGATCATGCAGTTTGTACGATCGGGACGTATTGCAATAACCAAAGACAAATTAAAAATAACGGAAATGCTAAATGCATTCAAAAATTAACAAAATGGCAAATTATTTCAACACATTAACATTAAGAGAAAAATTAGAGCAATTAGGGAAATGTCGTTTTATGGACGCTTCAGAATTTGAAGATGGAGTAGCCGCACTAAAAGGCAAGAAAATTGTTATTGTAGGTTGTGGAGCCCAAGGATTAAACCAAGGTTTAAATATGAGAGATTCTGGTTTAGATATTTCTTATACACTTAGACAAGCTGCGATAGACCAAAAAAGAGAGTCGTATGTAAATGCAACGTCTAACAATTTTAATGTTGGAACGTATGAAGAATTATTGCCATCAGCAGACGTAGTTATTAACCTGACCCCAGATAAGCAACACACAAATGTGGTAAAAACAATTATGCCTTTACTAAAAAAAGGAGCCACATTGTCTTATTCTCATGGTTTTAATATTGTTGAAGAGGGAATGCAAATCCGTGAAGACTTAACTGTAATTATGGTCGCACCAAAATGTCCTGGTTCTGAAGTTAGAGAAGAATATAAAAGAGGGTTTGGAGTGCCAACATTAACCGCAGTACATCCAGAAAATGATCCAGAAGGAAAAGGCTGGGCGCAAGCAAAAGCCTATGCAGTTGCCACAGGGGGGCATAGAGCAGGGGTCTTAGAATCTTCATTTGTTGCTGAGGTAAAGTCTGATTTAATGGGAGAGCAAACTATTTTATGTGGGTTGTTACAAACAGGAGCAATTTTATCTTTTGATAAAATGGTAGCAGAAGGAATTGATGCCGGATATGCTGCTAAATTAATTCAGTACGGATGGGAAACTGTTACCGAAGCATTAAAGCATGGAGGTATTACCAATATGATGGACAGACTGTCGAATCCTGCAAAAGTAGAAGCATTTAGACTTTCTGAAGAATTAAAAGAGATTATGCGTCCATTGTTCCAAAAACATATGGATGATATTATGACGGGTCATTTTTCTAAAACAATGATGGAAGATTGGGCGAATGATGATAAAAATTTATTAACTTGGAGGGCGGCTACAGGAGAAACCGCTTTTGAAAAGCAAACAATTACAGAACAAGAAATTACAGAACAAGAATATTTTGATTACGGAACGTTATTAGTTGCTTTTGTTAGAGCTGGTGTTGAATTAGCTTTTGAAGCAATGACAGATTCTGGCATTATTGACGCTTCTGCATATTACGAGTCTTTGCACGAAACGCCATTAATTGCAAATACAATTGCAAGAATGAAATTAGCTGAAATGAACCGTGTAATTTCTGATACGGCAGAATATGGCTGCTATTTATTTGATCATGCTTGTAAACCGTTGTTAACAGACTTTATGAAGACTGTAAAAACGGATGTTATTGGTAAATCATTCAGTTCAGAGAACGGAGTTGATAATCAAGAATTAATTAGAATTAATGCGATTATTAGAAATCACCCAGTAGAAGTCGTAGGAGCAAAATTAAGAGCCTCTATGACCGCAATGAAAGTTATAAAAACAGACGCCTAAAACGAATGTCCGACACGACTCCTTATTTTCCAACAATTGAAGCAGTTGAAGCTGCTGCAAAAAAACTAGAAGGTGTAGCCAATATTACGCCTTTGACCCCCAACATGCAGTATTCATCAACGTACGATTGTAACATTAGTTTTAAACGCGAAGATTTGCAAGTTGTTCGATCCTATAAAATTAGAGGCGCTTATAATAAAATGTCTTCTTTAACTGAACAAGAAGCTGCTAACGGAGTGGTATGTGCAAGTGCAGGAAATCACGCTCAGGGAGTTGCATTGTCCTGTAAACTATTAAAGATACAGGGGACTATTTTTATGCCGTCCACCACCCCGAATCAAAAAATTGAGCGGGCCAAAATGTTTGGGGAACACTTTGTCAAAATCATTCTGATAGGTGACAGTTTTGACGATGCATACAATGCCGCTATAAAAGATTGTACAGAACGCCAGAAAACATTCATACACCCTTTCAACGACGAAAAAGTTATAGAGGGTCAGGCAACATTAGGCTTGGAATTGATCCACCAAACAGGGACTCCCATTGATTATATATTTGTAGCCGTTGGTGGAGGCGGACTTGCTTCGGGGCTGTCCACGGTTTTTAAACAGTTATCTCCAAACACTAAAATCATTGGTGTGGAGCCAGAAGGAGCTCCTTCCATGAAAATGGCGTTTCAAAAAGGAGAAGTTGTAGAATTAGAAGCGATTGATAATTTTGTAGATGGCGCAGCAGTCAAGCGTGTTGGAGATAAAAACTTTACGATTTGTAAGAGCAACCTACATGATATGATTACGATTCATGAAGGTAATGCGTGTCAAACGATCTTAGATTTATATAATAAGGAAGCGATTATAGCCGAACCCGCTGGTGCATTAAGTGTATCTGCTTTGGAAGAATATAAAGACGAAATAAAAGGAAAAAATGTAGTGTGTATTATCAGTGGCGGCAATAATGATATTACACGAACTGCGGAGATTAAAGAACGTGCTTTACTCTACTCAAACCTAAAACATTACTTTATAGTTACGTTCCCTCAACGTGCGGGTGCTTTGCGAGAGTTTGTAGTCGATATATTAGGACCGAATGATGACATCGCACACTTTGAATACACCAAAAAGGTGAATAGAGAAAATGATGTTGCAGTGGTGGGAATTGAGCTAAAATCTCAACACGATTTAGAGCCCTTGATTGCAAAAATGAAAGAATATAATTTTTATGGAGACTACCTAAACGAAAAACCTGATTTATTTCAGTTTTTAGTTTAGATAGTTCTTATATGGAGTCTCAACTTACTTTTTTGAGTAGTCCTTAACTTCAGTGACTCTTAGTGTATTAACCATACCTTTTTCTTTCATTGGCATAGCCGCCAAACTAATGACCATATCGTCTTTTTCAACGTATCCCTTATTAAAAGCAATTTCATTCACATCATTAATCGTTTGGTCCGTAGACGAAAATTTGTCATAATGAAAGGCACGAACTCCCCACAGCAAATTCAACTGAGAAATAATTCGTTTGTTCGATGAAAACACAAGAATATGAGCATCAGGACGCCAAGCCGAAATCTGAAAAGCAGTATATCCACTGTTTGTTAAGGTTGAAATGGCACGTGCGTTAATTTCATTAGCCATATTTGCGGCATGATAGCAAATAGACTTTGTAATGTAACGTTTTGTGCGAATGTGCGGTGGATTCTGAGGCACATTAATTAACTCTGAACTTTCGACAGTTTTTATAATATCTGACATTTTTTCAATCACTTGAACAGGGTATTGTCCAACAGAAGTTTCACCAGAAAGCATTACGGCATCTGCACCATCCATTACCGAGTTGGCAACGTCATTAACTTCAGCACGCGAAGGCGTAAGGCTGTTAATCATGGACTCCATCATTTGGGTCGCAATAATGACTGGGATACGCGCTTGCTTGGCTTTTAGAACCAATTGTTTTTGAATTAAGGGGACTTGATGCGCTGGAATTTCAACTCCCAAATCGCCTCTGGCAACCATTAATCCATCACAATACGCCACAATTTTATCAATATTTTCTACCGCCTCTGGTTTTTCTATTTTGGCGATAATTGGAATTTTAGAAGGACTGTGTTCAGCGATTAAGTCTTGCAACTCCATTAAATCTTCGGGGTGTCTTACAAACGAAAGTGCCATCCAATCCACTTCTTGAGAAATTGCAAATATCGCATCTTCTTTATCTTTTTCGGTAAGTGCTGGCTGTGAGATATCAGTGTTAGGTAAGTTAACCCCTTTTTTTGACTTCAAAGGACCTCCTTGAATGACTTTGGCCTTTACCTCATCTTTTTGGTTACTAGAAATGACTTCAAAAAGAAGTTTCCCATCATCCAATAAAATACGTTCGCCTGGTTTTGTGTCTAAAGGAAAACGTTCATAGGTCATATAAACGCGTTCTTTAGTACCTTCAAAACGTTCGCCTGTAGCAAATATAATTTCATCCCCTGGGTTTACAACCACATCATCTTTCATGACGCCTACACGGAGTTTAGGTCCTTGTAAATCTGCTAAAATGCAAGCATTGTAACCATGTTCCTCATTGATCTCTCGAATGTTTTTGATACGAGTTTTTACATCTTCATAGTCTGCATGTGAAAAATTAATTCTAAACACATTAACTCCAGCAGCAACCATTTTTAGGAGCATTTCCTTTGAACTTATTGCTGGGCCTAGAGTCGCGACTATTTTTGTTTTTTTTCTTTTATGTGACATTAATTAAATATTAAATGTTCTTTTGATTTTAGTTGTAAAACATCCACACGATAAGCTGTGGATATTTTGGATATATTTTGAATCGTATTTAGGACTTCTTTTTCATTTATAATTCCACCACCGTTGTCAATTTTTAAAAAATAATCAACTGAAGCGTGATCAGATAATAAGGAATGTACAGTCCATGCATGATCGTTACTTTCTGCAAATAAGCCGGTCGAAATAGGCACACTATTTTCTACAAGGCAATTGTTTTTAATGAGATGCCACGATGTTTGTAAAGCGTTATCATTCCATTCAAAAACAGAAAAAGAAGCAGTCGAATTTGTGAAATCTAAATCTTCTTTTGTGCGCACCAACCGTATTGCCAAATTTTGGTTTAAAAAGTATGCCAACCGATAGTCTTCAATATCGCTATGGATAGCCAATAGCGAGTAATTTGCATCTTCAAAATCATCAACAAGAAGTTTGTGTACTGCCATGTGTCTTAATAAACATTTTGTAAATATAAGATATTCACACAATAATTGACTTCGTATTGATGCTTCTTAGAGTTAAATTGTTACGAAAACGTTATAGTTTTTCTGAGTTTTTGATTAATAGGACTTATCAATCTTTCCTTGCAACGCAAAATAAGCGCGTTTTGAGACTTTTTCCTCTGCTTTCTTTTTAGAAGTTGCGCGAGCTTTTGCAATAGTTTTTCCGTCAATAAGAAGTTTTACAGAAAAATGTTGAAGAATGTCTTGTCCCGCATCTTTCTGGTTTTCAAAATTAAATTGTTTCTTTTCTTTTTGACACCATTCAATAATAAGGCTTTTGTAGCTGATTACTTTTCCTTCCAAAAGATCAATGTCCACATGAGGGGTAATGACCCTTTTGTAAATAAATTTTTCACAAACGGCATATCCTTTATCCAAAAAAACAGCTCCAATTAAGGATTCCAACAAATTCCCATGAATGTTATCCCCAAACTGACTGATGGGAATTTTTGTACGTAAAAAAGATGAAAGCCCCAGTTCTTTTCCGATTTCGTTAAGATGTTCTCTGCTGACAATTTTTGAACGCATTTTTGTTAAATATCCTTCGTTGCCATCAAGAACTTTTTCAAAGAGATAATGAGCGATGACAGCACTTAATACAGCATCCCCAACATATTCTAAGCGTTCATAGCTTATTGAGTTTCCAAAAGAATCTTTTTGATTGGTTGAGCCGTGTGTAAAGGCTTTTATATAGTAATATAATTTTTTAGGAGTGTATCCAACAATTTGGCTTAAAGAAGCCTTTAATGAAGTGTTATTAGGAGAATTTGGTTTGAATATGTTTCGAAAAGAAATCAATAGAGGTTAATCTAATTTCTTAAACACAACACAAGCGTTATGACCACCAAAACCAAACGTATTACTCATCACGATTTTAACATCTCGTTTTTGAGCCTTGTTTAGGGTAAGGTTTAATTCTGGGTCAATGTTTTCATCTGGAGTAACGTGGTTGATTGTTGGAGGAACGATGCCATGCTCTATCGATAAAATAGCAGAAATAGCTTCAATTGCTCCAGCGGCACCAAGTAAGTGTCCAGTCATGGATTTCGTAGAATTTATATTTATGTTTTTGGCATGTGCTCCAAAAACTTCTGAGATTGCTTTTAATTCAGCGACATCTCCCAATGGTGTAGAAGTTCCATGAGTATTAATCGCATCGACATCTTCTGGTTTAATTCCTGCATTTTCCAAACAGTTTTTCATCACTGCAATAACGCCAACTCCGTCAGGATGTGGTGCTGTCATGTGGTAGGCATCTGATGAGAGTCCACCTCCGATTAGTTCTGCATAGATTTTAGCTCCTCTAGCCTTGGCGTGGTCATAATCCTCTAAAACAAGTGCTCCTGCTCCTTCGCCCAATACAAAACCATCTCTGGTGGCATCAAAAGGCCTCGAAGCTGTTTCTGGGCTTTCATTTCTTGTAGATAACGCATGCATTGCATTAAACCCACCCATTCCTGATTCGTTTACAGTTGCTTCACTTCCGCCAGTAACAATAACGTCACAGTGTCCAAGACGAATTAAATTTAAAGCGTCAAAAATAGCATTAGCTGAGGACGCACAAGCAGATACGGTTGTATAATTTGGCCCCATAAATCCATGTTTGATAGAAATATTACCAGGCGCAATATCTGCAATCATTTTAGGAATAAAAAAGGGATTAAATCTAGGGGTTCCATTTCCATTGGCAAAGTTCATTACCTCGTTTTGGAAGGTTTCAATTCCGCCAATTCCAGCACCCCAAATAACACCTACTCTAAATTTGTTTAAGGTGTCTAAATCTAGTTTGGCATCTATGATAGCTTCGTCAGAAGCTACCATAGCATATTGCGCAAACCGATCCATTTTTCGGGCTTCTTTACGATTTAAGAAGTCCGTTACATCGAAATTTTTTAATTCACAAGCAAATTTTGTTTTGAAATGTTCGGTATCAAAATAAGTTACAGGAGCACAACCACTAGTACCACTTATTAGGGCTTCCCAATAAGCGTCTTTGTTATTGCCTATGGGAGTCAAAGCTCCCAAGCCTGTTACTACAACGCGCTTTAGTTCCATAAAAAATTAAAAGGTATTATTTTGCAGCTTCAATATATGAAACAGCTTGACCTACAGTCGCAATGTTTTCTGCTTGGTCATCTGGGATTTGAATGTCGAATTCTTTTTCAAATTCCATTATAAGCTCTACAGTATCTAACGAATCTGCGCCTAGGTCGTTTGTGAAGCTAGCTTCTGTTACTACTTCGTTTTCATCAACGCCCAATTTGTCCACGATAATCGCTTTTACTCTTGATGCAATGTCTGAC